>Ga0209249_1001141_pt1 | contig 27143 bp, 32 predicted proteins | sample SaaInlV_200m_DNA_4_FD_184653 | JGI IMG/M metagenome (GOLD analysis project Ga0209249, IMG submission 184653) | Marine microbial communities from expanding oxygen minimum zones in the Saanich Inlet - SI037_S3LV_200m_DNA (SPAdes) (version 2) | ecosystem: Environmental > Aquatic > Marine >...
ACTTGCGATGCTGTTTGCGGAGGATGTACTCCCGATTGTACTGATAAATGCGGTGGAGTATCAGACGGATGTGCTGGAACTTGTGGCGCTGTTTGTGTAGATCTTTGTTTTCCTGATTGTACCGGCAAATGTGGTGGAGAATCAGACGGATGTGAAGGGACTTGCGATGCTGTTTGTTGCATACCTGATTGTGTCGGCAAATGTGGTGGAGAATCAGACGGATGTGCCGGAACTTGTGATGATGCTTGCCCTTTGGTATGTCCTCCTGGTTGGGCGGATTGTGACAGTGATGGTTTGAGTTGTGAAGTGCAGTTGGGTACAAGCAATGATTGTTCTGTTTGTGGAAATACTTGTGGAGCGAATCAGTTTTGCAATCTTGTTTATGTTTGTGAAGATTTTCCCTCTTGTACTATAGGTAATAATGTTATTAATTTTGGTGGGACTGGAGAAGATATGGGGTATTATGTAACTCGATTTGATGCAAGTGAAATTATTGTTGGAACTAAGATGGGTAATGGTGTTGCAACTGTTATACTAGATAATAATTTTAATATTGTGAGTTCTGTTTCATCTCCTATGTCACCTTCTTATGGATATCATCCATTCTCTCCAATTACTTTAGGTGCTGCAGATGGCTCTGTGTATATTGGTGCCTACACTACAATAATAAAAAGATCCCATGCTGGTTATTCTCAATGGGCACAAGAAGTTGCCATGCCTTTAGGTTCTTCTTTTTATACTGTTATGCAGGCCGATGACGAAGATTATGTTATTGGTGCTGCAACTCCTATGGATGCTAATTCAGATGCTTCTATAATTAAGTTAGACTCAATGTGGTTTAGTTACAACTGGGCAAAGTCTTTTGATATTGCAGCTCGTGATAGAATTGATTTTATTGGGCAGACTAGTGATGATGGGTACATAGTTTCTATTGATGCCTCTGGTCTTGGATGTGCTCCTAATTGCGGTAATTATCTTTTGAAACTTGATTCTTCTGGTGATGTTGATTGGTCAAGAAAAATTGGTGGGTCGGATAGTGATAATGTTGAGATGTATAAACTTGTACAAGTTTCTGACGGTGGATATGTAGGAGTTGGAAATATTTTTATCCGTGGCGCTACTAATTATTATGCTCTTTTTATTGCCAAATTTGATTCTCTTGGTAATATTGAATGGTCTAAAAAAATTGGAACTGCAGAGCAAAGTCATGCATATGATTTTGATATTGCATCCGATGGGGGCTATCTTCTTACAGGTACTTCGAGTTTTCTTGGTGTTGCTGGAAATTATGATTTGATATTGATGAAATTTGGGTCTTCTGGAAATTATCAGTGGGGGAAGATTATTGGTGGAGCAGGTAGGGATAGTGGTTTGTCGGTTGAGCAGTCTGGTGCGGACGAGATTCTTGTCGTGGGTGAAACTAAAAGTTATGGTGATAATGGAGATGTCCTTTTAATTAGATTTGATTCACAGGGAGATGTTGAGGATTGTGATATTGTGGATTCTATAAATCCGGTTGTTAGTGATACTGGGATTAGTTCTGTTTCGGAGTTTATTGTGGCTAATGATGTTGTTTATGGAACCAGTTCTGGTTATGTTCCCTCTAGTGATGTTTCGCTTAGTTATGACATGAATGCTTGCTGTTTGTGATTTGGGCTTGTTTACATAGATATATAAACAATCTTTATTTTTTGAGGGTATGATGGTAAGAGTTGATTTGAGTTGGAGGAGTTTTGTTGTTGTTCTTGCTTTGATATCTTTTGTTTTCGTTAGTGCTGCTGTTTGGCCTTATATTGGAAATCCTGGTGGACAGTATCATGGGGCTCATGAGGTTTGGATTGATACCTCTAGTGGGGAGATGAATTTGCAGGCTGCTTATGATGCTGGGTTGTTGGGGAGTGGAGGTAGTGCTGGTGTTTTGGATTTGGTTAACGGAATGCATTCATCTGGCCAGTGTACTGGTTTGAGCGGAACGGTTGTCTCTGATGGAAGCGATGATTATTGTAGGTTTGATGTTACGGATGCGTGGGATGCTACCTGTCCCTCTGGATGGGCTCAGTATGAGGATTATTCGGCTACTTCTTCTATATATTTACGTGCATATGCTTCTAGAATTTGTCAGACGTCAGAGAGTCATTCTTATGATACGGCTAGGTGTTATGGGTGGAGGTGTTCTACTGGGTCGCATAGTTTTTCAGATCAGGCTGCGGAATCATGCACTCCTAGTTTTTGTTATTTAGGGAGTAATTCTGGTTCTATTTCTGGTTGGGATGCTACTTGTAAAAGTTGGGCTACTAGTGATTCTACTTCTTGTGATAGTAAACCGAATGCCTATATTTGTACTTCTAGTGAATGGATTTCTGATCCTGTTCCATGGAGTAAGTCGATAGATAGTTCGATGTCTGGTGGTGCCAGTAATGCTATAATTACGGAACTTGGTTGTTATTAATTTTTAGAATAAGTTTTGTTGGTTTTCTTTTTCTTGGCCTCATTAGGCATGACCCTGGTGGGCCCGAATTCTTGGGAGAGTTGGTTTCCGTGAGCCTTGCACATAGTTTTGTATTTTCACCAATTACAAAGTATCATTTCTAATTTTGATTTTTAGTGTTTTGTATGTCGTTACAAGAATACTCACGTACGTTCGTATGCTTCGTAACCTTGTGCCTAATCTAAAACTGCTAAAAATCAAAATTACTTAGAATAAATTTTGTTGATTTTCCTTTTCTTGGAATTCCTGAGGTAGAGAGTTGCCGTGAGCTTTGCACATAGTTTTGTATTCACACCAGTTGCAGAGTATCATTTTGTTGGTGTTCCATGTTTTGTTGGTTTCTATTGTTTTGATTTGGTTGATTATTTCTTGCCTTAATTGTTCTAGTTGTTCTGGAGTTCTTTGGGATTCTACTTGTTTGTTATGAGCTAGGTAGTGCCAGATTAGATTGATGTTGTGCTGTTCACCGAAAAGTTGTTTGATTCCGATTGAATAGAGGGCGAGTTGTCTGTCTTGGTCTAGTTTTTTTTGGTCTGGTAGCCATTTTGCGGTTTTGTAATCGTGGATTTCGTATTCTTTTGTTTCTTTGTTGTAGCTTAATCTGTCTATATAACCGATGATTTTGTGAGGGTAATTTTTTTCTAGCTTGACCCAGATTCGTTTTTCTGTTTCTAGGGTTCCTTCGTCGAAGGGAGTGTGTTTGACATAGTAGTCTATTATGAACTTGATTCCTTTGTCGAAGTAGTCTTGGTGTGTGAATTCTTTTTTTACTATTAGGATTTTGTCGGAGAAGTCTTTTTGCCAAGTTTCTATGTATTTTGCTATCACTTCATCTAGTTCTGGGATTTTGTTTTCTAAGACTTGAATGTAGAGCCATTCTAGAGCGTCGTGGGTTGCTGAGCCGAGGTGGGATTCTATTGATTTTGGAATGTCTGGTTTTATTTTGTAGATGTATTTTAGCTTGTATTTGTAGGGGCATTGTTCGAAGGATTGGAGCTTGGAGTGGGAGAAGGTGGCCATTTTATTATTTTGGATGTTTAGTTTTTATAAGTTGGGATGATTTTGGGTTTAAATAAGGTTTATTTACAAGGGTATTTAAGTAGAGTATCCTTTAATTTGGTAAGATGGTTGAAATTAAGTTGAACAAGTGGGATAGTGTTTGGATTGTTTTTGTGTTTGCTTTGATTGGCGTTGGTTTTGTTTATGGTAATAGTTCTACCGAGAGTCCTGATGTAATGGGGCATAGTTGGGAGAATATTGATTTTGATATGGATGGTGATGGGAGATTTGACGATGCTTTTTGTCATGGAATAAGTGGGCATGCTTGCGGTGTTGATAATGAAGGGCCTGGAATTACTCCTGTTAATGCTTTTGATCATACTGAGTGTTATGATGCGGGAGATGGGAGTGGAGTGGATGTTTATTGGTTTGATAGTGATGGTAACGTTGGAATTAAGCTTTATAATTGCGGAACTGCTAATACCGTTACTTCAGATTTTTCAAATAGAGATGTATGCTATCTTGATAAATATTGTGCTAGTTGTCAATATAATCCTTGGACCCCAGAGTGGAAGTGGAATCCTAACAATGTTGCTTTTGTAGCTGGCGGGACTACTTATATGATAAGTCAGCTTGAGGTGTTTTCTGGTGCTAGTAATGCCTATTATGATTCGATGGGAAGAATTTTTTACAAAGGTAAAGCGAAGGTTGCTGGTTATAGTGAAGTTTGTATGACTGCGATAGTTAGGTGAGTTTTGTGTAGTTCTTGGCTTATTGAAAGATATAAAAGGTGAGAAATCATTGATTTTTATGTCATATAGGTTTTTGGATCATGCGACTGGAGTAAAATTTCGGGCTGATGGTGAAGATATGAGAGAGATGTTTGTTTCTGCTGCTGGGGCTTTTAACGAGGCTGTTCGTGGAGATATTAAGATTTTGGAACTGAATGAGAAGAGTTTTGAGATTGAAGGAGAGAGCTTTGAGAATTTGTTGTATGGATTTTTGGAGAAGCTTTTGGTTTTACTGAATGAGGAGGATTTTTTGGTTGCTGATGTTAAATCGTTTGTGACTGATGGGAAGGTTTTGAAGTGTGTTGTCGTGGGAGATAAGGCGGAAAATTATAAGTTTAGTAGTGATATCAAGATGGTTTGTTATAATGATGTTTTGGTTAAAGAAATTGATAGTGGGTTTGAGTGTTTGGTTGTTTTGGGTGTTTAGACTTCATAAAGTAATTAAAGGGTGGTTTGTTGGTTTTTTTTAAGATGGTTGATATGAAATTTCGCGTTGGATTTGTTTTTGTTTTGTTTGCTGTTGGTTTAGTTTTTGCTTATATCCAGACAATTCCTAATCCAGGGCATGGTGGGGATAGAATTTTTATTGTCGTTAATGGGGAGGAGTTGGAATTACAAGATGCTATCGACGCTGGTAAGTTTGGTGTGAATTATAATGGAACAGGATCTTATTCTGGTAGTATTGATTTTGGGGTAGTTGGGGAGGATATTTTTGTTCGTGTAAGTGGAGTTGATAAGAGTTTTCAGGAAGCCATTAATGATGGGTCTCTTTGTTCGTCGTCTGGGGGGGGTAGTGGGTCTTATTCTGGTGGTGATTATGTTGGGCATTTGGGAGATGATATTTTGATTGATTTTAATGGAGAGAGGAGTTTGCAGGATGCAATTAATGCCGGTGAGTTTGAGTACGATGTTTGGGATGGACCTTCTTCTGATAATTATTGTGGAAATGAAACTTTCGTTCAATTTAGATGTAATGAGAGTAGAGTTGTAGTTGGGACGGGTACAATGGATAGGTGTAAGGTTTTTACCTATTATGCTCAGGCTTGTTTGCCGTGGGGGGGTCAACCGAGGATTTTGCAAGCTGCTTATTATGCTAAGCATGCTGGTGCTACTGATTTTTGTTTAAGAAAAGCTGGGCATTCGGGGGCTGAGAGTTATACAACTCATGGTAGCCAAGGTACTTATACATATAATACAGGTATTTATTGTAGTAGTGGTTGTGAAATTAATTGGGCAGGTGCTTGGACTGGAAATAGTGATCAAAATTGTGATGGGCATTCGGAAAATCCCTATGCTTCCGTTACTTGTTATGATTATGTATAATTAGTAAGGTAGTTAAATGTTTTTTTGGTTCAATTTTTATGAAGGAATTGAAGAAGATTAATGAGTTTGAATATGAGGTTCCTGTATCTGGGGATATGAGGGTTGCTGGTAGGATTTTTTCTAGCGAGAATTTAGTAGGGAACATTGATGAGAAAGCCATTAAACAGGTTCGGGATGTTGCTAGTTTGCCTGGAATTTTGAGAGCGAGTTTTGCTATGCCGGATATCCATCAGGGTTATGGGTTCTCAATCGGAGGGGTTGCGGCTTTTGATTTAGATAAGGGTGTGATTTGCCCTGGTGGGGTCGGGTATGATATTAATTGTTCTGTTCGGTTATTGAAGACGAATCTTAGGGAAGGAGATTTAAAGGGAAGGGAGGATGAGATTTTGAAGGGTTTGTCTGGGGTTGTTCCGTCGGGGGCTAAGTCGGGAGGAGGTGTTGAGCTAAGTAATGAAGAGCTTGATGGAGTTTTGAAGGGTGGGGCGCAGTGGGCTGTCGAGGCTGGTTATGGGAATAAGGAAGATTGGAAGCATGTTGAAGACGAGGGCAAGTTGGAGGGGGCTGATGTAGAGGCTGTTAGTGACAAAGCTAAGGGGCGGGGAATTAGTCAGTTGGGAACGCTTGGTGCTGGGAATCATTTTTTGGATTTGTTGGTTGTTGATGAAGTTTTTGATGAGGGTATTGCTAAAGTGTTTGGTTTGGAGAAGGGGCAGGTTGTGATTATGATTCATTGTGGGTCGAGGGGGCTCGGGCATCAGGTAGCGACGGATTATATTGAGGAGATGCCTAAGGGCGAGGAAAAAGGAAGATTAGTTAGTGCTCCGATTAAGAGTGAAGTTGGGAAGAGGTATTTTGGGGCTATGAGTGCTGCTGCTAATTTTGCGTTTGCCAATAAACAGGTGATTAGTTATCTTGTTGGGGAGGAGATGAAGAAATTTTTTGAGGGGTTTGAGATGGAGGTTGTCTACGAAGTTTGTCATAACATTGCTAAGATTGAGAGGCATAATGTCGAGGGTGAAAAGAAAGATATCTTGGTTATGAGGAAGGGGGCGACTAGGGCGTTTGGTGCTGGTAGCGAGGAGGTCTGTGAGGATTATAGGAAGGTTGGACAGCCGGTAATGCTTCCTGGGAGTATGGGGACCTCTAGTTATGTTTTGGTTGGGGGTGGTGAGAATAGGGCTTGGGGGAGCTCGGCTCACGGGGCTGGTCGGTTACTGAGTCGGAGTGAGGCTGGGCGAAGTTTAAGTTTTGACGAGGCTGTTTTAGATATGAGGAAGAGAGAGATTTTTGTTCGGAGCGGTAAGAAGGGGATGGTCGAGGAGTCGCCGTTTTCTTATAAGGATGTTGATGAGGTTGTGCGGGTTTGTGACGAGGCTGGATTGGGTAAGAGGGTTGCTGGGTTGAGGCCGATTATGGTTTTGATTGGGTAACATTTATATAGTAGAATATTATTGATAGGTTATGAGAAAAGAGTTGATGTCGGTGTTTGTTCTTTTATTGTTTGGATTTGGAGTTGTTAGTGCTGCTGTTTGTGGTGATGCAGATGATATTATTATGAAGTTAAGTGCGCCTACTAATGCTCATGTTGCAGAAGCTTCTTATGGTGGTGCTGGTTATGCTGATGAAATTTGTTATGATACTATTTTTGGGGGTTCTGGTTCTGGCGATTATACTTGTGCTAGTGATGGGTCTAATAGAGTTTTGAGTTTGTCTGCTACCTTTAATGCTCATGCTTCTAATGATGAAACAGATGCTGCTTATCCTGAAGATGTTTGTTATGAAGGATTGGAGTGTGTTTATGATAGTAGTGGTGGTAATGATTGTAGTAATACTAATGATGGAGAGATTGTTGTTAGGATGAGTGCGCTTACAAATGCTCATGTTTCGGATGCTAGCGATACTTCTTATCCGGTTAAGGTTTGTTGTACCTCTGGTCCTTATTGGGCTGATATGTATGGAAATAAAATTAGTAATGCTGATGCTGGTGACAGGGTTTATATGATTTATCCTGGTGGTAGTTCTGAGACGTTTGATGTTAGAGAAGATGATGGTCTTCCTTTTGGGTTGGGTGATGATATTATTATATCGGGTATTTCTGGTTCTATTATTGATGGTAAATATACTGGTGTGTGGGAGATAACTGGAGATAATTTAGCTAATACGGTGGATTTAGACGAATTTTATTTTGAGGTTGATGGAGAGGTTAGTGATTATTTAGTGATTGGTCCTGAAGACGATGATCCAGTAGAGATTGTTTTTGAAACTCCTAGTTGTGGAAGTAGATTTGATGAGGGAGATAGTGCTTTGATTAGAATTAGTGCTTCTGATGACGATGATGAAATTACTGGTTCATTAAAAGTTGACGGTAATGAGATTGGTGCATTTAGGAATGGTGTTAGTGAGTTTACCCATGAGCTTCCATTAGGTGATGTGCAGATACTTGCTGAAGGTAGTAATAGTAGGGGATATAGGTTTAAGGTTTATTCTAATGTTATGGTTTTGAGAATGAGTGATGGTATAAATTATGATGATGGGGATTATGTTGCTGCTTGTATTTTGAAGCCTGAGAATTTTCAGGATATAGATGGTGTTGTGGTTGATTTTGATGCTTCTAATACTAAAGGTATTAGGGTTACTGGTGGTAATGCTGTTGATTTTTCTCCTGATGGTAATGCTGGTGAAAATATTTTTAGTTGGGTTTGGAGATTTTTTAAACCGGATGGTAGTGAGTTTGCTTCTAGTCCTTATGAGGCTCTGAATAGTGTTGACTCGTCCTCTTATATTTTCTCGAGAGTGTTTCCTGCTGCTGGAGATAACTCGGCTTCCTTGACGGTTGAGCTTGGGAGTTAAATTTATAAATTCTGAAGAGATATAAGATTTATGAGTGAATTGAAAATTGAGAATAAGAGTAAGCCTTTGGGGAAGTTGAAGGAGGGTGATAAGTTTTTTATTAATGGTGGTGAGATGACGGTTGATAAGCAGTTTTTGTTTCAGGAGCATGAGAAGATGAAGGAGATGATTATTGAGATTTTTAATCCGAAGAATGAGCGGGAGTATCAGGTGAGGTATTTTGATGACCAGGTGGAAAGTTCGATTGAGATTTATGAGTTGATTGGGGATTTTGAGTATGTTAGGCGAGAACCCAAAGCTGTTGCTTGGTAATTTCTATTCTTAGCGAAAATTTCTTGGTAAAAAATTTCTAGCGTACTCTTGTACGCGTTAAAATTTTTTACGCTGCGAACTTTTCTGCTAACAATCAAAATTGTTTGTTTTTCTTGCGATATATTTATATACTAATGGTTACCTTTAATACGCTAATGGTAATCTCATCTAACAAAAGAAGTGATACGGCGGTGAGGATTAGTCGGTGGTTGGATGAGGCTGTTGAGGGTTATATTTCTGATAAAAAAATCCGAGTTGCGTTTCCGTCGAAGCGTAATTTCGTTGATACCGCGGTGATGCGGCTTTTGGAGGAAAAAGACGTGAATTTGGAGGGCGGCAAATGATAAGGGAGTATTTGCCGTTTTCCGATATTGATATTAAAATTATAGGAGGAATTTATGGATAAGTTTGAGAAAGCTAAACAGATGTTTCGTGAGCTTGAGTCTAGAGGAGTTGGGCAGGGACAGGCTGCGGATATTGCTAGGCGGACTTTTTTTGTTCAAGATAGTCTTAGAGCATTGAGGGGATAGTTAAATTTTGACCTAGTGGAAGGTTCATAAAAATATTGTTTTTATGTAAGATGGAAGTATTTTTTGGTATAGTTTTGTAACTTTGTAATAGTAAAGTTTAAATATGTAATATATTTGTGATTTAGTATGACAGAAAAGTTTCATCACGAAGGGGGAAGGTTTTATATTTCTGATTCGTGTTATCATGGGGAAAATTTAGTTTTTGATAGCCAAGTTGCTGGAGAATATAGAGTAATGGATTATTTTGATGATGTTTCTAATGATTGGAATGGCTCAGAGGCAGATTCATTAACAATGTATAGAAATAATAATTATCTTTTTAGAACAAAAAGAAGAGAAGAGTTAGGGGAAGATGGGCAGAAAATTGCTAAATGGAAAGTCCAACTTTTTGGTACCTCAGAAAAACAAATACTAGAATTTTTGGATAATAAACATAGGGTTAGAGAAAGATCCCTTGAAAAATTACCTGACTGTATGCGTGAGATGTTTTTGCATTCTATTAACAATATGTTTTGCTATAATCGTATCCCTAGTATTTCTGATTTTTAATTATTTTTTTATTTTCTGTTTAATGTCTATGGTTTGTCGTGGGAACGAAGCTTGAAATTTTTTTATGTGTTTGATTTTAGTATTCTTAGTTGTATATTTTAAGGATTTCTTATTCTATGATTTTTGTTTCTAGTTTTTTGTATCCGAAGAAATCGGTTGTGTAGTTATAAGACCCGGCGTTGATGAATGTTATTTCATCGTCAATTTTTGGATTGGAGAGTTTTACTTTATATCGGAATATATCGTCTCTTGTGGGAGAATTTCCTTTTAGGAGGAAGTGAGTTTTAGTTGTTGGAATTTCTTGCTGGATTAACATTTTTGTTTCAGTAAGGATAGTATCTAGGGCGCAGTTGTATATTGTTGTGTTTAGGATTAGTATGTTGCTTTGGATTTGGATGATTTTTGTGTGGAGTTTTACAGGGGGTGCTGCTAGGAATCTGCCGGGTTCGATTATGGTTTGGATGTTGTGAGAATCTAAGAACTCCCTTGCTTTTGATATTTTTTTTAGAATGTAGGGTAGGGTTGAAGCAGTGTACGATTTGTATTCAACTGGGAGACCGCCTCCTAAGTTTATTGATGAAATTATTTTTAGAGTTTTAGGGTCTATTGAATCTTTTAGCTCTTCTACGATTTCCCATTCTGAGGTGTTTTGGGATTTTCGGTGGATGTGGATTCCTAGATCTTGGATGTTATTGTTTTTTGAAAGTTCTTGTATTAGTTGGTTTACTTTTTTGGAAGGTAGGCCGTAGACGAAGTATTTTCCGGTTCCTATTCGGTGTTCTTGGAATTTCATTCTTATAGAGATGTTGATTTTTTGATTTGATTCCTTTGTTGCTTGTAATAAGTTGGTTAGGTCTATCTTGTTATCTATTACAAAGGTTTTGATTCCTGTTTGTATTATTTCTTTTAGTTCTTCTACTGATTCTGCTTGAGTGAAGAATGATATTTTAGATTTATCTTTTATCATTTGGATTTCTTCTCTTGCGTGGATTGAGAAAAATGTTGTTGGGGATGTTTCTTGTATGATGTTGCCTATTTGTCTGTTTGTTTTGTAGGAGTAGGATATCGTTAGGTTTAGGTCAGTTAAGATTTTTAGTTGGGAGGCTAGTTTTGATTTGGAGAGGGTGAAGTGGGGTTTCATTAGTTTCTCCATAAATCTTTTTCTTTTAGCATTTTTTGTCTTGGTTCGTAGAGATAGTGCTTTGGTCCTATGATGTTTTGTGAGAAATATATTTCTTGAACAATAGATCCATTTCTTATTTCTTTTATTCTTTCTTTTTCTATGTTGCTTATTGCAATATCTTTTCCGAACATTGTTTGTCTTAAAAGTTCTTTTGTTCTATGTCCTTCGTAATATAAATAATGTATTTTTTCTAAGATTATTTCTTTTTCTTTTCTCCAAATCCCTTCTTCTTTTGTTCCCATAAAAAATGATTTTATTATGTCTCCTGGCTGTAGTGCTTCTAATTCTTCTATGGATTCTAGTTTTGTTATTTTATACTTATTCATAATACGAGTCCCTCTTTTTTCATTTTATCTAAGGCTGAGCATATCATTAATGGGAAAGTTATGCATACGTCTCCGTTTACTGTTGCGGCCCCGCCATCATCCTTTATTTTGCCCCATGATTTTGCTTCTTGTGTGGTTGCTCCAGACATTGAGCCTGATGAGGCGTGGGAAGTTGTCATGTATATTGCGTAGTCTAGTCCGCCTGAAAGAAGGGATGCAAAGATTGCGTAGTGTTTTGATATAGAGCCGCCCAGTGAAATCAACCCTTTTTTATCGTCGAAAGATAAGTCTTCTGTGATTCTTTTCATGTCGAGAATTGTGTCTACTATGAAATCTGAGTTTTTTTGTTGGAACATGTATAGCTGGAATCCGAAGCTTGAGTCTGCGATTCCTGGACAGTAGATTGGGATATTATTTTTTGCGGCTTGATGAAGGAGTGAGTTTTCGTCTTTGATTAATAATCCAATTTCATGAAGAAGTTCTGAAGAAGATATTCTTTTTTTCTTTTGGTATACCTGTTCTAAATACTCTGAGATTTTGTCTTCGAATTTCATATAGGCTTCAGTTTTGATTACTAGGTTTCCTATTCTGTTTTGTCCGGATTCGTGGAGTGCGGTGTCGTCTGCGTTGAATGAGGAGATTTCGAAAGAGGCTCCTAGTGACTTCATGATGTCTTCTTCTATTGAGCCGGAAGTTGTTACTAGGATGTTTGGTATCTTTAGAGAACAAAGTTGACTGAATAGGCCTCGGAGGCCGGATGTGACCATGTTTGAAGTGAAGGTTAGGAAAATTTTACAGTTTTCTCGTTTCATTTTTAGGAGGATTTTTGTGGCTTCGTGGAGTTCTATTGCTTGGTAGCCTAAATTTCCAAATATATCGACCATTTCTTCGACGGTCATGTTTGGTTTGTATTTGAAATCTTTTACTTTTTTCATATTGAATTGTAGAATTTTAGAGTTGTGACTAGGTGTATCTAGTAGAATTGAATTGGAATTGCTAAACTCATAGTGATTTAATGCTGATTTGGTTTTTAAGAGTTTAGGTTTAATTTAAGGAGTAATATTGTCTTAAGTTTGTTTCTCTTTGTGTTGAATTATTTATTAATTGAAGACGTTCGTTCATTATTGATAATATTTTTTTTGCATCCATTCTTTTATATGTGAATTTTGTTTGCCCTATATCTTTTTCTGGTTTTATTTTTAATTTTCTCATATCTGATAATTTTATTTCTCTATTCTGTGCTTTTGCGCAAAAGTATGCGTGTTTCAAATATTCTGTTACTGCGCAGGTTCCTTCTTCGTCTTTCCAGAAATATCTTTGTGATGAGTGTACTTGTTGGTCTCTTGTGTTTGCTGCTGCTACTGTAAAGTCTACTAATTCTTCTAATGTAAGAAGGTTGTATTGTTCATCGGGTTGCTCTCTTATATTGTAGGCTTCTCTAAAATCTGGATTTTGAGCTAATTTGTTCCATATTCCGTTTATATATTTTGCACCTATTTCATCTGCTCCTCCTGGTATAAATATTCTTGATTCCTTTGAGATTGTGTCTATTTTGTCTGCTAAGAGTCCTCCAATTATTCTAGATTGTACGGCTAGTGGGGATTCTTTGTGTCCTTCTTTATATATTGTTGGTGGAAGGAATCCTGCCAAAAATATAGCTATGTCGTCGCCTACTCCATATCCCTTGACGCCTCTTATATATTGTTCTCTGTATTTTGTGTCTTTTAATGTGTCGTGAGATTCGGGATGAGACTTTATTTCTTCCCATGTTAATTCTGCTCTTTCTATTTTTTCTAAAGGAAAATTGTTTCTTTTTATCACTTTTAGATTTTCCAATACCTTTAATCTTTTTTCATTGGGTAATCTGTTTAATATTTCTAAATCTCCCTTGTAATCTATTTTAGACATGTCTGATATTCCAATTCCTAATTCTTGTATTCTCTTTGTTTGTGTTAAAAAACCCTCCCCGCCTCCTTCTTGAATTCCATATTTTAGGAATCCGTTGGATCTTACGCCATTATATGTATCCATGTTTCCTGCGAAGAAGAATCCTCTTGCTAGCTCTAGAGGGTTTGCTTCTCCAAAGCATGTCATTTTGTTTAGTTCGCGTAATGGTATTTTCTCTAATCTTTTTCCTTTCTTTCTCGATTCTTCCATTTTCAGTAATCCTCCTGCTATAGTTTCTATAATATTGTCAGTATATTTTTGTGTTAAATCTTGGAATCTTCCCTTTGAGAACTTTCTTTTTAGCAAGGGGGTTCCTTTTTCGGTTATTGCTTCTATTATGTCTGCTCTTGTTGTGTTTAGATATGGTTTTTGGTACGTGGCATCTCCGTTTTGAGCATGTCCTTCTGTGGCCATAATATTAAAGACTTGATTTGTGTCTGCGTTTAAGAATAATGTTGGGGTTTTTTCTATTGTTGATAATGCGTCATCTACTGACTTTTGTGCAGGAGATACTTGACTCTTCCATTTTGTAATGTTTTCTTTCTTCGTTTTTTTGTTTTCTTTATTTTCTATTGCTCTTGCAATAATTTTTGGAGAAACTTTTATTATATTTTCAAGATTGCTTATTCGTTCTAAAGATGGTTGTTCGTTTGTTCTTCCAATATTATAACGAGAACGTGTGGAGGGTTTTGTGCATGTATTTGTTCTTCCAGGAATTTGTGTATGCAACCACTTTTGCATCTGTTTTTTTACTATTAAATCTCCTCCCATGCCAGAAGAAATTTTTTCGACTTATAAGTTTTTATTGTGTCAAATGTGGTATGTTGATTTTATTTTTTTTAGGTAGGATTTATAAAGTTTTTAGATTTGTTTTTATATGGGAATTATAGATAACGAAATTCGAGTTGAGTTTCATAAGGAGAGTTCTGTTTTGCATGTTAGGCGCAAGGAATAACAGGGAGAGATTTATGTTGGTATTGTTTTGATTGGGAATGTAAGTATAGGGTATTGGATGATCTTGCTTTGGATTTGTGTGAAAACGTGTGACCTAGATTTATGATTTATCGATAGAAGAGAGGTTTTATTTTATTTTAACTAGTGTTAATTTGTTGTCAAATGTTTGATGTTTTCTTTGAATATTTCGAAATAGTCTATAGGTACCATTGCTCCTGTTGCGTTTTCGTGACCTCCACCTGTTGCCTCTGGGATGTCTTTGATTAGTTGCTTTGTGATTGTTAGTGCGTTTTCTCCTCTAATCGAAATGTTTGCTTTTTCTGGTCTTAGAAATGCTACGATTATGAGATGGTTTTTGTGCTTGTAGCAGAGTTTGTTTGCGATTTCGGAGCTCATGGAAGTGTTCCCAGAATATATGAATAGGAGTATTTTTGAGTTAGGGTCGAAATGGCTTTCTGCTTTTGAAATTTGTTTGTTGAAAAAATCTTCTAATTGCTTGATTCTTTTGTGGTAGTTTTTTGTTGAGGAGTTTTCTTCTCGTAGATCATATGGACCTTGTGCCTTGAAGAGGTATTTTGTTAGAGTTATTACATTTGTTGTTGTGTTCATTAATCCAAAGTTTAGATGTCTTGCTGTTTTTCCTATTTCGGTTTTATGAAGTGCGTCGAAGGCTGTTATGTTTTTTGAGAATAGTTCGGGATTTTTTTCTGCGAATTTTTCTGCAAATGGTGGCATGTATACGTCTCCTATGCATCCAACCATTGCGAGCCATAAATCTTCTTGCCTGTTAAATATTTTTTGTGCGATATAGGATGTTGGTTCTGCTGTTGGGAGGGAGTTGTAGTAGAATGTTTGGTTTATTATTTCTGAAGGTGTTTTTGTCGCGTGGTGGTCTATCCAAATGATTGGTATACCTTTTAATTTTGCGCCCTCTAGAAATTCTTTACTTAGTTCGTTTTTGTCTAATATGAATATTTTATCTGGGTTTAATTCTTCAACTTTTTTTAGATACTGTTCTTTTAAGTCTGGGAATGATTTTATTGCTACGCCTTTTCCTCTTCCGATTGATCTTTGAAGTATTGAAAATGCGCATAGTCCGTCTGCGTCGTTATCATAAAAAAAAAGTGGATTTTGTGCGGCTTCAAGATGTTCACGTATTTCAGTTAGTTCCTTTTGTTTTAACATTAGCAGACCACTTTTCCATTTAATATTTGTTCTCTTAAGTGTCTTATTTCTTCGTGAGTTTTGCTTGCTCGGTTTTTTAGAATTGGTTCTAGTTCGGAAGATTGGAGCTTTAATATGTTATCTAGATTTTCGTATGTTCTTGTTATTTGAGATATTTCTTTATTTGAAAGGGTTAGATGTGCGAGGAATCTGTAGCCTTTTGGCGATATGCTTTCTTCTAGCGGTTTTTCTAGAACTAATCTTGCTATTGATTCTGTGTCTAGTAGTCCGTCGAAGGTTAGGTTTGAGAGGAGAGTTTTTGATTTTTTTAGGGTTAGATGTGCGTAATCCCTTAGCGTTCCATTTTCTGATTTTTCAACTCCTCTTAATATTTCTCTATATCTCATGTGCATGATGTTTCCTTCTTTTCCTAATTCTGTAAAACTTCTTTTTATCGATTCGGAAATTTTTAAAATCATTTCGGCTCTTTGAATTACATCACATACGTCGCTGACGGAGACTAATTCTGACATTTCTAAGATGTTTAGATTGCTGATATTTTCGGTTAGAATTTCTCGTTGTTTTTCTAGGATTTGTAGACTCGATGTTATATTTCTAAGGAGCTCGTCTGTAGATTTGAGGTAGTATCTGGATGCGCCGTGATATAGGGTTGTTTTTTTTCGTCTTTCGGAGATTGCTATTACGAAGGCTTGGGATTGTTTTGCGGTTCGTTCTGCTGCTTTATGTCTTGTTCCTGTTTCCATTGATCTTATGTTAGCGTCGGGGTTCATTAGGGCGTTTGCGTATAGGATTCTTTTTAGGTCGGAGCTTATTACGATTGCTCCATCCATTTTGCAGAGTTCGAAAAGTTTTTGTGCTGTGAATCTTGAGTTGATTCTGAATCCTCCTTCGATTATGTTTTGGGATTGGAGATTTTTGCTGCTTATTACTATTAGAGCCCCTAGATCGGACCTGATTATATCATCGATTACGGACCTGAGGGAGGTTCCTGGCGAGACTAATTTTATGAAATCTAAGAATGTTTTTTCTTTTTCGGTTGTCATGAGGTAAAAAAGTTTGTGAAGTATTTATAGTTAGTGCTTAGATTTTTAAATTTGAGATTGTTTTAGAAAATATGAAATATATTCTTGGAATTGAGTCGACTGCTCATACTTTTGGAGTTGGAGTTTTGGATTTGGATGGGCGAATTTTATCTAATGTGAAAGATTCTTATACGACTAGCGAGGGTGGTATGATTCCGATGGAGGTTAGAAAACATCATAAGAGAGTTGCTGATGAGGTTTACAAAAGAGCTCTTGAGAATGCTGGTGCTGATGAGAAAGATGTAGAGTGTGTTTCTTTTTCTGTTGCTCCTGGCTTGGCGCCTTGTTTATTGGAGGGCATGGATTTTGCTAAGAAGTTGGCTGAAAAACTTGGGGTTGAATTAGTTGGAGTTAATCACTCAGTTGCTCATTTGATTATTGGGGAAAGTTGTGGTGCTAAAGATCCGGTTATGCTTTATGCTTCTGGGGCGAATACTCAGGTTGTTGCATATGAAGGTGGGAAGTTTCGGGTTTTTGGTGAGACTCTTGATTTAGGTGTTGGGAATTTTATTGATACGATTGGTAGGACTATGAAATTGGGTTTTCCTGCTGGACCTAGATTGGAGAAGTTGGCTAGCGAGTTTGATGGTGATTTGTTGGAATTGCCTTATGTTGTTAAGGGGATGGATGTTTCTTTTTCGGGGATTCAGACTAAGATTCGGAATTTGATTTTGTCCCCAATTCGGGATGATCCTGCTGACCCTAAAGGAGAGGATAGTGGTAAGTTGGCTTTTGCGTTACAGGAGACTGTTTTTGCTATGCTGGTTGAGGTTGTGGAGAGGGCTTTGGCTCATACTGGGAAGAGTGAGTTGTTGCTTGGTGGTGGGGTTGCTTGTAATGCTCGGTTGCAGGAGATGTGTCGGAAGATGTGTGAGGATAGGGGTGTTAAGTTTTTTTGTCCGCCTAAGGATTTGTTGGTTGATAATGGGGCGATGATTGGGTATTTGGGGTTGAAGATGTTTGAGGCTGGGTTGGGGACTAAGGATTATGATAAGGTTGATATTAGGCCACGGGAGCGGACTGATGAGGTTGAAGTTTTATGGTGAAGGGAGTATCATAATTTTTATATAGATGATCCGAGTTCTTATTTCATGAATATTAATGATATATCAGGGAAGGAGCAGGAGAGAGAGCGGATGAAGTGTAAGAGGGTTGTTAAAAGTTTTTTGGAAAAAGGAAATTTTATTGTGAACGATAAGAATTATTTTGGTTTTGATGTTGATGGAGATTTGGCCAAACATTTGGTTAATAAGGGGTTTAGTAGATGGCTGATTGATGATGATGTTTTGAACCCGGAGATTTGTGGTCTGGTGGATTTTACACTTCGAGGTTTTTCTGATTGTGGAGAAATTTTTAATAATATTAAAGGGAAGGTTGTGGTTAAAACTGAATATGCGATTCATAGCCAGAGATATTTTGAAGCTCATTATGCGTAGTGATTTTGGGAGTGGGTAGGAAGTTTTATAAAGTGAAATTTGGATTAATGTTTACCAATGAACGAGGCTTTGAGTCTTGCGAGGAGGAATTCTCGGTTGGAACTAAAACACGAAAATGGTAACGATATATGATGTTGTAGAGAAAGCGGCTAAGACCGGAAAGGTTGACAAGGGTGTAAACGAAGTAACTAAAGCAGTAGAACGTGGAACTGCTAAGTTGGTTGTTGTTGCATCTGATATAGACCCGAAGGAATTGACGCAGCACTTACCTATTCTCGCTAAAGAGAAAGGTATTCAGTTTGTCGAGGCTGATTCTAAAGAGAAGTTAGGAATCTCGGTTGGAATTAATAGGCCTACGGCTGCAGTGGCTGTGTTAGAGGAAGGGGAAGCTAAGCTTGACTCTATTAAGTAATTCCTTAAAGGGAATTTGTATTAGAATGTAACACTAGAGGTATTCAAAATAATATGGCAAAACAAGATAATAAGAAGGACGAGAAGAAGAAACAGGGCGGATCTAAAGGTAGTGAGAAGTTGACTGAAGAGGGTGCTGTTCCTGCGATTGTTGAATCTTGTGTTGCTCGAGGTGGGACTAGGGGAGAGGTTACCCAGGTTATGTGTAAGATTTTGCAGGGGAAGAATCGAGGAAAGTCTATGAGGCGAAATGTTCGAGGACCGATTAAGAAGAGAGATATTTTGATGCTTAGGGAGACTGAGATTGAGGCTAGGCGTATGGGGAAGAGACCGAGGAGGGGGAGTAAGTAAGATGCCAGTTTGTACTTTTTGTAAAAATAATTATGAGTTTCCAAAAGGAACTACTGTTGTTCAGAAAGATTCTTCGGTGAGATATTTTTGTTCTAGTAAGTGTCGAAAGAATATGGAGATGGGTCGACTTAATAAGAAGGTTAAGTGGGTTCGAAAGAGTGACATTGTTAAGGCTGAAAAAGAAAAGAGGGAAGCAGATTGGAAGGCAAGGCAGGAAGCTTTGAGAGCTAAAAAGTAAGTTTTGTTGGTTTTTTTTATTTTGATAATTTTATGTATTTTTTATTTTGTCGTCGGTGATTTTTGGTTTTTAGACCTAAATGTTTATAAAGAGAGTTTGTTTTTTTGTGTTGGAAAGAGGTAATTTATGATTGATGGAAAACGATTATGCTGCGAAAGATATTAAGGTTTTAGAGGGTCTTGAGGCTGTTAGGAAGAGACCTGGGATGTATATTGGTTCTACTGATAAGTATGGATTGCATCATTGTGTTTATGAGGTAGTTGATAATTCGGTTGATGAGCATATGGCTGGAGTTGGAAAGGAGATTCGGGTTACGATAAATAAGGACAACTCGATGACGGTTGAAGATGATGGGCGAGGAATGCCGGTGGACTTACATCCGGTTTACAAGAGACCTGCTATGGAAATTATTGTTACGAAGTTGCATGCTGGTGGGAAGTTTGATAATAAGGCTTATGCTGTTAGTGGTGGTTTGCATGGGGTTGGGATTTCTGTTGTTTCGGCTTTGTCTAAGAATATGACTGTTGAAGTTAGGAAGGAAGGAAAAATTTATTCTCAGAGTTATAAGATTGGGGTTCCTGTTGCTGATTTGAGGATTATCGGGAGTTGTGGGAAAGAAGAACATGGTACGAAGGTTACGTTTATGCCTGATGAGAGTATTTTTACGGCTATGGATTTTGATTATAAGACTTTAGCTACGAGGTTTCGAGAAACTTGTTTTTTGAATGCTGGGTTAAAGATTTCGTTTCAGGATTTGCGGGGCGAGAAGATTAAGAGTGATTCGTTTTGTTATGAAGGTGGTTTGGTTGAATTTGTGAAGTGGCTAAATAAGACTAGGAAGGCGATTCATCAGAAACCGATTTATTTTAAGAGGGAAGAGAATGGGACGACTGCTGAGGTTGCGATTCAGTATAGTGATTCGTATAATGAGAACATCCAAGGTTTTGTTAACACGATTAATACGATTGAGGGTGGGACGCATGTTGTTGGTTTGAAGACAGCACTGACTCGGGTGATTAATGATTATGGAACGAAGAAGGGGGCGTTGAAAAAGGGAGCGAAGTTGACTGGGAATGACGTTCGTGAGGGGATTACGGCGGTGATTTCGATTAAGATGCAGGATCCTCAGTTTGAGGGACAGACTAAGACTAAGCTTGGTAATGGGGATATTAAGGGTATTGTTGATTCGATGGCTACTACTGCTTTGACTGATTTTTTGGAAGAGAATCCGAGTGTTGGAAAGGCTATTTTGGCGAAGGCTAGTGCGGCTTTGAAGGCTAGGGAAGCTGCTAAGAGGGCTAAGGATTTGGTTCGGAGGAAGAATGCTTTGGGTGTTGGGAGTGGTTTGCCTGGGAAGTTGGCTGATTGTTCGAGTAAAAAGAAAGAGAATACAGAGCTTTATATTGTAGAGGGAGATTCGGCTGGTGGTACTGCTAAGGGTGGGAGAGATCGGCAGACTCAGGCTATTTTGCCTTTGCGTGGTAAGATTTTGAATGTTGAGAAGTCTAGTCCGGCGAGAGCGCTTTCTAGTGAGATGATTTCTAATATGATTACGGCAATTGGGACGAGTGTTGGGGATTCTTTTGATATTAACAAGTTGCGTTACAATAAGATTATTATTATGACGGATGCCGATGTTGACGGGCAGCATATTAAGGCGTTGATGTTGACTTTGTTTTTTCGGTATGTTCCTCAGCTGATTGAGGCTGGACATATTTTTGTTGCGGTTGCTCCGTTTTACAAGATAAAGAAAGGAATGAAGGAATATTATGTTTACAATAATGAGGAGTTGGAGAAGAAGACTGCAGAGCTTGGTGGGAAGTTGGAGATTGGTCGGTTTAAGGGTTTGGGGGAGATGAATGATGAGCAACTTTGGGATACTACTATGAATCCTAAGACAAGACGGTTGAAGCAGGTGAATATTGAGGACGCGGTTGCGGCTGATGAGACTTTTAGTTTGTTGATGGGGGACGCTGTTGCGCCACGTAGAGCTTTTATTGAAGAGAATGCTGATAAGGCGGAGGTTGATTTGTGATGACAGGATGTAGTTGTTGTGAGCATAGTGAAAAGGAGATTAGGGTTTCGTTTTGTCCGGAGTGTAAGTCTAGGGATATTAAGTATGTTTTTGGGCTTGGGAATTTGTTTGGGATTATGCCGAAGATGAAGTGTGGGGACTGTGGGTTTAGTTCGGTTAGTTTTCCGGTGTTGGTTACGAATGAGAAGTTGTTGAAAGCTAGTGTTGATGGGATGAAGGAGAGAGAGGCTAGGAAGAGGGCTAAGAAGAAGGCTACTGCGCGCAAAAAGGTTAAAAAGAAAAAGGCGGTGAAAAGGAAATGAATACGGCTGTTAGTATTGAGGATGCTATGAAGGATGCTGGTGAGTTTGAGGCTAAGCGGAAGGAGATGAGGGAGTCTGTTCAGGCGAAGGAGTTGATTGATGCTGAGATTAGTGGTGAGATGCGTGAGGCTTATTTGAATTATTCGATGAGTGTGATTGTTGGTCGGGCTTTGCCTTCGGCGGAGGATGGATTGAAGCCGGTTCATAGAAGAATTCTTTGGGGAATGAATGAGATGGGTGTTTTTCATAATAAGCAGACTAAGAAGTCGGGTCGTATTGTTGGGGATGTTATGGGTAAGTATCATCCGCACGGGGATGCCTCTATTTATGATGCTATGGTTAGGATGGCGCAGAGTTGGAGTTTGAGATATCCGCTTGTTATTGGTCAGGGGAATTTTGGTTCTATGGACGGGGATAATGCAGCTGCATCAAGGTATACTGAGGCTAAGATGGAAAAGATTTCTTCGGAGATAATGGAGGGGATTGAGAAGGATACGGTTTTGATGATGAAGAATTATGATAATAGTTTGGATGAACCGACGATAATGCCTGGTAAGTTGCCGCAGTTGTTTTTGAATGGTGCTGCTGGTATTGCGGTTGGTATGGCTACGAATATTCCGCCTCATAATCTGAATAATACGTGTGATGCGATTATTACTTATTTGGATAATAGTGAATGTGAGGATGCGGATTTGATTAGTGCCATTAAGGCGCCTGATTTTCCGACGGGTGGAACTGTTTCGGGTGAGATTAAGAGGATTTATACTGAAGGTAAGGGTAGATTGATTTTGGACGGGAAGGCTGTTATTGAGGAACCTAAGAAGGCAAAGGATAAGGTTAAGATTATTATTACGGAGATTCCTTACCAGGTGAATAAGGCGAATTTGGTTGAGCAGGTTGCTAATTTGGTTCGGGATAAGAAGTTGCCGGATATTAGTGATATTAGAGATGAGTCGAGTAAGGGTAAGGTTCGGGTTGTGATTGAGTTGAAGAAGGGTAGTGAGGCGAAGTTTACATTGAATCGGTTGTATAAGTATACGCAGCTTCGGACTTCGTTTAATGCGAATATGTTGGCGCTTGTTGATAGGGTTCCGAGGTTGCTTACTTTGCGTGAGTATATCAAGGTATACGTGAAGCATCGTCAGGGCGTTATTCGGAAGATGAAGGAATTTGATTTGGCTAAGGCGGAGAAGAGATTGCATATTGTTGATGGGTTGTTGATTGCTCAGTCGAATATTGATGAGGTTGTTCGGCTTATTAGGGCTGCTAAAGGGAAGGCGGATGCTGGTGCTAAGCTAAAGGCTAAGTATAGTTTGACGGATAAGCAGACAGAGGCGATTTTGGAGATGAAGTTGCATCAGATTACTACTTTGGAATTTGATAAGTTGAAGAATGAGGAGAAGACTTTGAAGGATTTGATTGAGAAGCTGAATCAGATTTTGGGGAACGAGGGTTTGATTTTGAAGATTGTTAAGAGGGATTTGCTTGAGCTTAAAGAGAAGTTTGGGGATAATCGGAAGACTAAGTTGGTTGGGAAGGTTGGTGATTTTGAGGAGGCTGATTTGGTTGATAAGAAGGACGTTGTTGTGACTATTACTGATAAGGGTTATATTAAGAGGCTTGATTTGGCGGCTTACAAGGAACAGAAGAGAGGTGGGAAGGGTGTGATTGGGAGTGATTTGACTGAGGGTGATTTTGTGAAGGAGTTATTTACTTGTAGCACTCATGACCAGGTTTTGTTTTTTACTGATAAGGGTAAGGTTCATTGGTTGAAGGCTTATGATATTCCGGCTAGTGCTCGGGCGCGTAAGGGTCAGGCGATTGTTAACTTGTTGCAGTTGAAGGGTGAGAGGATAGTTACTGTTTTGGCGGTTAAGGAGTTTAAGGATTATTTGATGATGGCGACTGGAAAGGGTGTTGTTAAGAAGATTGAGCTGAGTATGTTTGCGAATCCGAGAAAGGGTGGTATTAAGGCGATTAAGGTTGTTGAGACTGAGGATGTTTTGATTGGTGTTAAGCCGCTTAAGGAAGAACAGGAGATTTTGCTTGTGACAAAGAAGGGTAAGGCGATTCGATTTAAGGCAGGAGAGGTTCGGGCAATGGGTCGGGCGAGTTATGGTGTTACTGGTATTAAGATGGATAAGGGAGATGCTGTTGTTAGTCTTGAGATTTTGCCGATTGGAGAAGAGAAGGAGAAGTTTTCTATTCTTACTGTGACGAAGAAGGGAATGGGGAAGCGGACGGCGATTGATGATTACCGGTTGACTGGTCGGGCTGGGAAGGGTGTGATTAATATGAATGTTACGGATAAGACTGGTGAGGTTGTGACTTCTCGGTCTGTTTTGAAGAATGATAATGTGATTATTACTACGAAGAAGGGGATTGTTATTCGAACGCCGCTTTCTAATGTTAGGGTGATGGGACGGGCTACTCAGGGTGTTAAAATTATTAATTTGGCTTCTGGGGACAGGGTTTCGGACTTAAGTAGGGTGCCTACGGATGAAGTTGAATAATTGATTTTATTTGAAAATTTTTATGTTGTGAATTTGTCCGGTTAAAATTAGTAATATTTAGATTAAAAAATTCAGTAATTAGTTTTCAGAGAATATCTTTTGTGTTATTTTGTCTGCTATTGTTGAGCTTTTATCTACGAATACCTTGGGCTTTTTTTCAAGTTTCGTTTTGGATTTTAGTAAATTTTCTTCTGCGAAGTTTATTAGTACATTTATAATGTATGCTGCAAATATGTAGAGAAACATATCTACTAGAAGACCCATTAGTCTTACTGGTGGTTCGTCTGGGTTTTCTATTCCGAGTTCTAGGAAATGCATTGGCCATCCAACACCTATTACTATTTCTACATCTCCGGAGAGTAATTTTCCGTATGGGAATTGAATTAGTGCTAGAACTATAACTCCTAAAAATATGAATCCTAAAATTGCTGCCATTTTTTCGTTAGCTATAAATTCTTTTGGCATTACTCTTGCTATTATTTGACTGAGTGTTTCTTTTCCTGCGAATTTGTAATCTGGTTTTTTTGCTGACTGTGCAAGTTGTGGTGCTTGTTGCGGAGTTATTTTTTTTGTTGCTACTGTTGTTGGTTTTTTTGGTATTATTGTTGGAATGGTTTTTTTTACAACTGGTTGAATGGTAGCTTGGTTTTGAATGGGTTTTTTAATTAGAGGTCTTGCAGGTGTTTTTGGAATGGGCTTTTTAGGAATATTTGATATAGGTGTTGCTTTGTTATTTGTTTTTTCAATCACCATGTTTTCATTATGTAGTTTGGCTTTAAATAATTTCTCCAAACCCTATTAGGCGCCAGTGTCCGTTTAGGTTTCGTGCTATTCCTATGGATTCTCCTTTTAGGGGCACTACAGGTATTTTCAAAGTTAAATCTACTGCGTTTTCGTATGTTTTTGAGACTTGTCCTACAGTTATTGATGTGTTTAGGCTTAGCATTAATATTTCGTTTGGTTTTGGTTTGTCTACTGTCTCGTGTTTTCCTGTTCCGAAAACTTCTTCGAAAAGAGTGTATTTGATTTTGATGTTTTCTGTTATTTCTGGAAGTATTTTTTCTTTTGAGGCTATTGAGCCTGAGAGTGCGTCGGCTTTTGTTAGAGCTGGATCTAGTTCTGTTTCTATTGCTAAGGAGCCTCCTGGAGTTGCTTGAGATATTGGGTATTTTCCTTTTTGCATTGAGATTATTTTTGATTTTACGGTTTTGTAATGGTAGACGTTATTTTTTTTGTAGGAGTATCCTGGCTTGATTTCTATTGTGTCTCCGATTTTTAGAGTTCCTTGTTTTAGTGCTCCTCCTAGTACCCCTCCGTGGAGATTCTTTAGAGATGTTCCTGGTTTGTTTATGTCGAAGCTTCTCGCTATTAGGAAAAGGGGTGTTTCTTTTTCGTTTGGTTTTGATATTTCTATCTTGCATAATTCTTTTAATATTTTGTCTAGATTGACTCCTTGTATTGCTGATACTGGAATTATGGGTGAGTTTTCTGCTATAGTTCCTTTGACAAATTCCTTGATTGTTTTGTAGTTTGCGAGAGCTTGTTCTTTTGAGACCAAATCTATTTTGTTTTGGACGATTATTATTTTCTTTATTTTCTTTGCTTTTAGTGCTATTAGATGTTCTTGTGTTTGAGGTTTTATTCCTTCGTTTGCCGCGACCACCAAAATACTTGCGTCCATGATTGCTGCGCCTGAGAGCATTGTTGCCATTAGCATCTCGTGACCTGGTGCGTCTACGAATGTTATGTATCGTATTGGTTTTCCGGTTGATTTTTCATCTACTGTTAGCTTTCCTGAATCGTCTTTTACAACTGCGTCTGCGTATCCTAATTTGATTGTGATTCCTCGTTTTAGTTCTTCGGAGTGTGTGTCTGCCCATTTTCCAGATAATCTTTTGAGAATTGTTGTTTTTCCATGGTCGATGTGTCCTACTATGCCGACGTTGATTGTGTCTATTTTTGAGATGTCTTTCATTTTAGTTTGTGGCAATAAGGCTTTTTAAGATTTAGTAATTAGGTATTCTATTAACTTTCTTCGCTTGCTTTGCTGTCTATTACTACTGATTGTATGAAGTCTGTGATTCGCATGATTAGTTCTATTGCTACGATGAATAGTAAGTAATAAGGAATATTTGAAGATATTAAGCCAGGTATTTCATTTATTCTTGATAGCAGGTCTGTTATATTGAAGAATCCGGCAGTTGTTATTGAGATTGCGAGTAATGTGAATGGGAGCATTTTTGCTAGGTCTTTTGCTAGGTCTTCGTTTACATAGGAGGTTACTCTAATTGACGCAACGAGAGCTGATGTCATTAGTAGTATTGTGTCTACACTTAGGTCTTTAGCTAAGACTAGAATTAGAGTTGCTAGTATTGCGAACCAGAAGAATGTTAAGATAGGTAGTAGGACTATGTATTCTAGGACGTATAAGATTCCTGCGAATATTTTGATTAGGACTTGGTTTGAGTATTGGTTATATTGATTTAGGTTTAGTTCGATGATATTTTTTCTTGCTAGGAATCTGTAGAAGTAAAATACGAAGATGGAATAAATGACGATGATTGCGGTAAAGAAAGCTAGAGTTAGGACTATGTGTGTTTCAGCGGAGAAAATAGCACTTAAGTCTTCAAACATTTTATCACCTTTGTTTTAGATAGGCATGTTTACTTTATAAGAGTTGTTGATATAGAAATTATTATTCTTTCTTTTCTTCTTCTGCAGGTTTTTCGAATAAAGAATCAAATTTCTTTTTTCCTTCTTTTAGAACTTTTGTGTTAATTTGAACTGTGAATAGAGAGATTTCTTTTCCTCTTACAGTTTTTCTTAATTTTAGACCTTTTGGTCTTTTGTTTACTTTTTTCTCGCCTTTTGGTTTCTTTTTCATTCCTCTTCCATATCCTAATAGAACTTTGTGTAGGTTTGGTCCGTCTATGTTTGGAGAGCCCATGAATCCTGCTTTGTCGGAGGTTCCCGTGATTAGCAGTTCGTAGCCTTCTAAGTCTGGAGAGAATTCTTTTCCGTTTATTTTGTCGTTTATTGAATAGCCAGCTAAGTCTTCGTTTTCTGTTTCTGCCTTGAAGGTTTTTCCTTTGTGGGATACGTTTATTTTGAATACCATTGTTTTTCTTAAGTTTTCCGAGGGTCTGCGGTGTTTAGCCTATCCTCAGCTTATAACTGTAATGTTGGTTTGGGTTTTGGGTTTTTAAAGTTTGGGTTTTGCCTATTTATTTTTGGGTAATTACTTAAAGTGTGCTTCTATGAAATAATATGTCTAGACTTGATGATCTTGGGTGGGATTATATTGAAGGGGTAGAGTACGAGATGTTTGTCGAAACTAT
>Ga0209249_1001144_pt1 | contig 27094 bp, 40 predicted proteins | sample SaaInlV_200m_DNA_4_FD_184653 | JGI IMG/M metagenome (GOLD analysis project Ga0209249, IMG submission 184653) | Marine microbial communities from expanding oxygen minimum zones in the Saanich Inlet - SI037_S3LV_200m_DNA (SPAdes) (version 2) | ecosystem: Environmental > Aquatic > Marine >...
CTGATAATTCATCGCCTTCATTACACTCGAGTGCAGAAGAAATTTCTTTTAGAGATTTTGGTAATTCGAAATCTACTAGTGGAATTTCAATTTCTTGTCTCTTCGAATTGCTTACAATCTGCTCGGCTGATTTTTTAATTGAATCAAAGAATCCAGATTTTATTTCTGGACGTTCTTCTATAATTATTAGGCCTGCTGTTATAAGTCTTGTTGATTGAGCTCTAGAATATCCAGTAGTTTGAAGAATGGATTTTCGAATCAAGCCCTTGTCATCTCGACTAAGATTTTTGTAGTCAAATTTTTCTAAAAGTGAAATGATCCACTCTTGTTTTTCTTGAGCACTTGCTGAACTAGACAACTGGAATAAGTCTGATAATTCATCGCCTTCATTACACTCGAGTGCAGAAGAAATTTCTTTTAGAGATTTTGGTAATTCGAAATCTACTAGTGGAATTTCAATTTCTTGTCTCTTCGAATTGCTTACAATCTGCACTGCTGCTGCTTTTACTGAACTAATTGCCTTTGGCTTAGTAACAGTACTTTCTTCAATGGCAAGCAGGCTGGATGTTATTAGTCTTGTTGATTGAGCTCTAGAATATCCAGTAACCTGCAAAATATATTTTCGAATGTAACCCTTGTCCTCTCGACTGAGTTTTTTATATTCAAACTTTTTAAGCAGCAAAATAATCCACTCTTGTTTTTCCTTGGGACATGCATTTTCTAACACTCTAAATTCGTCCAACATTTCACCACTCTCCTTACGCGCAAGTGCGCGCGAAATATTTTTTAGGGAGCCCGGTATTTCTAGTGGGTTGGTATTGGACATTTATTTTTTATATTTGTTTTTCATCGCGTGAGCCTAGGCTCATTCAAATGATCATATGATTATATCAAATTCCAGGCTCATTTACAAGGGCTCATTTGGCTTAAAATGTACATGAAACTATTGATTGATTGTGTTTAAAAGAGTTTCTAAGTGAGCCTGATAATTATTGATATTTGGATGGTATTTTTTGCTATAATTCGGATATGTTAAAACCACTTATTGCAGCAAATTGGAAAATGAATCCCATCCCAGATGGAGCCCTAGAAAATAGCAGCTCATTCCGTTCATCTGAATCGGTAGATGTTGTTGTATTCCCTACATATCTAGATCTACAGCCATGTATACAGGCTGGGCTAATTGTTGGAGCTCAATATGGCAGAAATGAGGAGAATGGAGCATTTACAGGCGATATAAGCATAATTATGCTCAAAAACCTTGGATGCGCGTATATTCTATGTGGCCATTCAGAAAGGCGTTTGTACCACAATGAAACAAATGAGCAAGTGGCTCAGCAGGCAGAATCTGCATTAAATGTTGGCCTGCATCCAATAATTTGCATAGGTGAAACAGCACAGGAAAGAGAAGAAGGACGCACAGAAGAGGTTTTGAAAAGCCAATTAACGCCTATATTTGAAATATTAAAAGGTCAAAACACATTTAGTATCGCATATGAACCTGTCTGGGCTATCGGAACTGGGCTTAGCGCAACTCCAGAAATCGCTCAAAAAGCACATAGTTTCATACGATCATTACTACCTCCTAATTCATCAGGGAATGATATTCGAATTCTATACGGGGGGTCCATGAAGCCAGAAAATGCCTCTGAATTGCTGTGCCAATCAGACATAAATGGTGGGCTCATTGGCGGTGCCTCTCTGGATCAAAAAAAGTTCTTAGATATCGTTAATATAGCTGCAAAGTAGTATTTTAACGCAATATTTAGCTAGGCTCATTGATATGAGCCTGAGGCTGTAGACTGAAAATTGAATGTCTGAATGTCAAAAGTCGAATGTCTAAAGGTCCTATGACCTTTTACCTTCCCCCTTCGATACTACGGTGAAATTAGGCTTCGCTTGGCTCACTGCTATAATGATTAATTGTTACACTGCTTCACTGATTTAATTTCCCCACTACCTCATGAATCCATTACTTTTAGCAACATTTGGCTGGCCAATATTAGTACTTCTACCAATTCTGATTAAACAAGTTAATCAATATGAGAGAGGTATCGTTTTGCTTATGGGGAAGTACCAAACTACTTGGAACCCAGGTTGGAAGATCCTAATACCAATATTCCAAAAGATCATAAAAGTAGATATACGTGTAAAAGCTGTAGATGTTCCTGATCAAGAAGCTATTACAAAGGATAATATACCTATACGCATTAATGCTGTGCTGTACTTTAGGGTAGTAAATGCAGAAAAAGCCGTACTAGAAGTAGAGAATTTCTTCTTTGCAGTGTCTCAACTAGCTCAAACAACCATGAGAAATGCAGTTGGAGAGGTAACATTGGATGAATTATTGGCAAATAAGTCAGATATAAGCGAAAAGATAAAGAAAACTGTAGATACAGCATCAGATCCATGGGGAATTGACGTACAAAGTGTTGAATTAAAGGATATTGTGCTTCCAGAGAGTCTAAAACGCACAATAGCTAAAGTTGCAGAGGCCCAAAGAGAGAAACAGGCTGTTATTATAAACTCAGAGGGAGAGGTAGATGCAGCATCTAATATGGCAAAGGCAGCAGAAACGCTCTCTAAACAAAAAGGGGCTTTGCATCTACGAACACTCCAAAGTATTAATGATCTTAGTTCAGATCAAAGTAATACAACAATTTGGATGGTACCTATTGAAGCATTGCGAGCAATGGAAGGATTAGAGAAAATTGCTGGAAAAATAGGGATGTAGAATGTTATTGGTAACAATCTAAATCTTGAATGATTTGCAAATTTAGAGCTCTGATTGGGACTTTCCACAGGCTCATAATCATGAGCCTAAGCAACTCTATGTAAGATTTGCGCTTAAATAAGCCATTTTAGTAATAAAGACAGGCTCATTGTTTGTTTTTTAATAATGTTTTCACCTAATGTGTTTCTCAACATTGTTTTAAGCATTTTCCTACCAATAGTTGTTTTTAGATATTTTTCTCTGCGAGTAGCGTCCCCCTTATTAATATATGACTCGAGAAATATTAATGAAAGAGGGCGTCTTCCTTTTGTTGAAATTACACTACCTTCATTGTGTGCTTTAAGACGATTCTTTATATTTGCCGTATAGCCTATATATAAGCCATTATCCTTCTTGCTATAAAGTATATATACATGAAACATAGTAATACAGAATGCCCCAGTAGTAGATTCGCTTTCAAGTTAAAAAGTAGCCTGTGATATAGAAAATTTCTCTTATATTGCGTGCTTATCACTACAGGGCACTCATTAATGCTATGAATTTTCAATATGGCGGCGCCACGTAGTCTGTGAACGAATTGAGTGGTTTTGATTTCTTTTTGGCGGCGCCACGTAGTCTGTGAACGAACGAAGTGAAGTGAGCAGTACTTCGTGGAGCCACCGCGGGGGATCGAACCCCGGACCTACGCGCTACGAGTGCGTTGCTCTACCATCTGAGCTACGGTGGCAATATCATTTATCTATATGTGCGTCTTTAAGTACTTCATCCAATATATTATTTTATCCTCAAAATAACATCAATAAGCAGATTAATTATTAATTATTTTCAACTAATCTGAATAATGGGAATATATAGAATATATGTGATATTTAACTCGACTGAGAGTTGCGTTAGCTATATTCCCATGTTTCAAGGCAAATATTATGTTTAATTCCCAGGCTCACTGCCATGAGCCTAAGTGATTATGTGCTATATTTTGGCTTAAAATGACTATTTAGTAACAAATGATAATTTTCACCCCTCTCTAAGTACATTTTTCTTGATCTGGACCAAATTATTAGCTTCAAGATGGTAAAGTGTAGTGCTTAACTACTTTATTTTTAAATATGCTAAAAGAACACGCTCTTTTATGGTCTTGGTTAAATATATTAAACAAAAAACGATATAATGCTCTTTGTGAAGTATATGGGAATCTAGATGCCGCATCTGATCAAATAGATTCAGAAATGTTAAAAGGACTTGGATGTAGACCAGATACCATAATCAAAACATTAAACCGATTAGAAGAATTTGATGCGAAAAACTATGCCAAAGAGCTATCAAGGAGGAATATCCACCTATATTCAATAGAAGATGACGATTATCCACAAATTTTGCTATCTACAGAAGATCATCCTGTATTTTTATATATAAAAGGGGCTCTAGAGGTTCTTTCTCAACCTCTTATATCTATTGTTGGGACTAGAAAAATGTCATCTTATGGTCACAGAGTCGTAGAATCGTTCGTTCCACCTATTATTAGATCATCTTTTGGAACAGTAAGTGGCCTTGCTATGGGTATAGATACATCTGTCGCTACACAAACAATAGAATCTGGCGGCAAAACAATAGCGGTTTTGGCACACGGACTATCTAAAGTGTTCCCAAGGGTAAATGCAAATCTAGCAAATAATATAATTAGCAGTGGCGGAGTAATCGTTAGTGAGTTCCCATTAGATCAAACCCCCGATAAATATACTTTTCCTGCTAGGAACAGAATTATTGCAGGTCTGGGTTTGGCAACACTAGTTATAGAGGCAGGTAAAAAAAGTGGAGCACTTATAACCGCAGATATTGCCCTTGGATATGGAAGAGAAGTTTTTGCTGTTCCGGGGCAGTTATTTGATCCAGGATTTGCTGGATGTCATAGATTTATAGCAGAAGAAAAAGCTCGCTTAGCCCAAAGTCCAGAATCAATGCTTAAATACATTGGAGTACATATGCCAGAATCAAATTCCAAATCAAAGTACTCACCAATCAATCCAAATGAATCTAGCTTGTGGAATGTATTAACTACAATGCCAAAAAGAACAGGAGATTTAATTGATCAATCTGGACTAGATACTGGCACGCTAACAGCAACTCTTACAATAATGGAACTGCAGGGGGCAGTGCAAAACATAGGAAATGGTCAGTGGATTCGCGCATGAGCCTCAGGCTCATTGCAATGAGCCTGAGGGAATTAACAAAAAACAGCGGTATAAAACCGCTGTTTGATGCAAAATATCTATATTACTTGGAACATTTTGGTGGATCGATCCATAGTGGCCAATCCATTGTTACCTTACAAGCATTGTCCTGTGAAACTACTCGTCTAACAGAACGATATCTTGATTTAACTCCTTGGCCCTGGATATATGTCATACGAACAGTACTCTGACGGTATTGAACTGGGACTTGACCATCTGAGAATGTACCGACATAACCCATGGCAGGTGTTGCGACTATCAATCCGATAGTAATGCCGATGGAGGAAATTAGTGTACGCATAAAAGGATCATATCATAAAAGTAATATGTATTAAGAATTAAGAATTAAGCAAACAAACAGGCAAAAATCACAGGATTCATACATACTACTTGATACATAATACTTAATACTTACCTAAGCGAGTTCCATCTTCATATAATACAGGCTTTTACCATCATCTGTGTCTAATATGAACTTAGCATCCAATTCTATTAATTGAACAATCGTCTGGCACATACGCAACAGCATGTGAGCTGGCATAAGCAATCCACCCTGCAAACACGTAGCGCATAGGCCTGCAGCGTCTTTTGAGCGGATATATGAGTCTCCATAAGCCACTATCGTATCTTTCATTGTCTCATGTATAGAACAAATATACTTCTCTATATACCCCTCCATTTCTTCTATAGGCAATTCATGAACCTCTGGGAGAGCTTCCATGATATCTAGATCATTATGAATTGCGTGGGCAATGCAGGCGTCAATGGACATGTATTTTTGTTTGGAAAATCTAACTAGTATAGCAGAAACAGTCTCATTTGTTAAGACCTATAACAAACAGCTTTGAGAATTGAGCTTAAAGCCTCTTATCTTTAGCTAATAAGTTCTTTATCAATTATAAAATATATACTTCATTATTCTCTCACACCCTCTCCCCTAGGGAGAGGGCAGGGAGAGGGGGTTTATGTTTAAGTATAATAAGCTACTAAGTATGCTTTGGTATGACAGATTATTAATAAAGGATTCCACAAATCTCAATTACCCAATCATAATAAGATATTTGAATTTCATAGATATATTTAATCCCCTCTCCCTAACCCTCCCCCGTCTGGGGAGGGGATGTTTTGTATATGTTTTGTTTTTAATTATTTAAACAAGAAACTTAAAGCTTTAAAGCTATTTATACTGTTTTACTGCTTCACTGTTTTACTGCTTCACTTAAGAGGTTCTACCTCTTACTAAACTGTGGTGCTCTTCTAGCTGATTTTAGTCCTGGTTTCTTTCGTTCTTTAACACGAGCATCTCTACGTAAGAATCCTTCACGCTTTAATAGTGTTCTAACGTCTGGATCAATTAGAAGTAATGCCCTGCTAATTCCATGACGCATTGCATCTGATTGTGATTCTTTTCCTCCACCCTGAACCCTAACAACTATATCGAAATCACTCTTTCTATCTAGCAAAGCTAAAGGTGCAATTGCATTCTCTATTTGTAGTGGAGTGAAATAATCTTTTGCCTTCTTGCTGTTAATAGTTATCTCCCCTTTTCCTTCGTCATACAATTTTACACATGCGACTGCTGTTTTTCTTTTCCCTGCGCTGTAAGTGTACTGGTTAGTCATGTGAATGATTAATTAAGAAATTGTAAGAGGAGTAGGCTTCTGTGCTTCATGATTATGATTTGCATCTGTATATAAGTGCAATCTTTTAAGCATTTCATTACGAAGTCTGGTTTTTGAAAGCATTCTTTTTACAGCATCCATTACTACACGATCAGGATGCTTCTCCATTCTTTCTTCTAGAGTCTTAGTTTTTAAATGACCTATAAATCCTGTGTGCTTGTAATATAACTTTCTTTTTAACTTTGGTACTGTAAATTTCAATTTACTAATATTTATTACTACAACATGATCACCACATAATTGATGTGGAGAAAAAGTTGGCTTATGCTTGCCCCTAAGCACTGTAGCAATAGTTGCAGCCATTCGACCAAGTGATTGGCCTTCTGCGTCAATTATGTGCCATGCTGGAGCCTGTACAGGAATGATAGAGGTCTTCATTATGCTTTTTTAGTAGTGGATGTTGTTTTCTTCTTTGCTGGAGTCTTTTTCTTTGCTTCTGGTTTTTCACTATCTTTGGAAGCAGCACTGCTTTTCTCGGCCTTTGGTTTGGCCTGCTTCTTCTCTTTCTTCTTTGGCTCTTCTGTCTTAGGTTTTACACCTAAGTCTGCATCTATAAGAGTAATATCTACTACTTGAGCTCCATCACCCTTTCTAACACCAACTGGGATAATTCTAGAAAGACCAGATGAACGATCTTTGTATCTAGTTATATACACATCCATAATTTTCCTACATGCATTCTTGTCTGTTACAACCTTGTTAACATATCTAATCGCAATCTGAGGATCATGAGATTTTGAATATGAAATAAGTTTGTCTATAGCTGGCTGTATAACCTTTGCACGTTTACGTGTGGTTCTAATTGATTCGTATAGCAGAAGTGAAGTTATTAGATTGCGCTCCAGCATCTTTGCGTGAGCTGGTTTCTGCTTAAGCCGTAAACGGGAACACTTGTGTCTCATAATTAAATAGGGGCGGGGAGTTTATTCCTCCATGTTGTCATCTGCAAGAGATAGGTTGCGTTCTTTTAGGGTGTCTGCAACTTCGTCTAATGCTTTTGCACCAAAACCACGGAAATTACTTAATTGTGATCCGGTACATTTTGTTAGTTGTTCTATGCTACCAACTCCTGCGTTGATAAGAGCATTTAACGTACGTGGAGAGAAATTCAATATCTCGATAGGTGTGTAACTCTCTCTTGCTGGGGATGCATCCCCTTCTTCTTCTTGAGCTCCTACACGAGAGAAGTCAGCAACAAATTCACTCTCTACAATCTTTTCTTCGCTACTAAAGTATTCGAAGTATCCTTTTAGAAGTTGTGATGCAAATTGGACTGCTTCTTCGGCAGTTAATGATCCATTTGTCTCAACATCAATTTTTAGCTTTTCTAGATTAGTTTGTTGTCCAACACGTGTTGGTTCGATTTCGTATCTTACACGTACAACTGGACTAAACACTGAATCAATGTAGATAAGTGTTGGTTCATTCTGCTTCTTGTTTCTTTCTGCAGCAGGTACGTATCCGACACCTTTTTCTACCATAATTTCCATATCTAATTCTCCTCCCTTTTCCAATTTGCAGATTACCTGCTCAGGATCCAAGATTTCGATATCAGATGAAGCATCAATGTCTTTTGCTTTTAGTGTCTTTGAGCCCTTTCCTTTTAAGGAAATTGTTTCTGGCTCTTTCCCAAACTTTCTTAGTTTGAGTGTTTTTAGATTTAGACAAATGTCCATTACAGATTCTACGACACCTTTCACTGTCGTATATTCATGTTGAACACCTTTCATACGAATAGATGTTACTGCTGCCCCTGGCAAGCTAGAAAGTAGAACACGTCGTAACGAGTTCCCAAGGGTCATACCGTATCCTGGAGGTAGCGGTCCTATGCTAAACACAGCGTGTGCACCACCTTTATCGTCCTCAACTGGAGTGACGCTATAGGTTGGCAGACCGATTTCTTCCTGAAGAATGTGCATAATAGATGGAGGGAAGAAAGAAGAGGGGTTAGTTCCTAGAATAAAACTCAATAACTTGTCGAATATCGACAGCTTGCTCCGCTGCTTCTGCAGATGGAGTTGAAATTATTTCTGCAGATAGGCTGCTACTGTTTGCCTTGATCCAATCTGGAGCCATATACTTTTCGTGAGCGGCAACAATGTCTGCAAAAATTGATGATCCTTTGTTTCTATCGCGCAATGCTACTACGTCTCCTTCTTGAACTGAGTATGAAGGGACAGTAACTCTTATTCCGTTAACTAGGAATAATCCATGACTTACAAATTGTCTTGCTTGAAGACGAGTCTTTGCAAATCCTGCACGGTACAAAACATTATCTAGTCTCTTTTCTAGCATTTCTTTCATGCTGTCTCCTGTTGGCTTTCCTTTTGTGCTAGCTGCTTTTTTGTATATAGATTTAAATTGTCTTTCAGAAAGACCATATATCATTCTCATTTTCTGCTTTTCCATTAACTGTTGTGCAAATTCAGACTTGCGACCTAGACGATCACGAGGCCCCTTTCCTGCTGGCTGAGGCTTTCTCTGCAATATTGCATCGTACTTATCTGATCCGTAAATGTTAGTTCCGAATCTTCTACATACCTTTGCTTTTGGTCCAGTAAACTTCATAAATATAAGAAAAACACAAAAAAATTAAACACGGCGACGTCCTTTTGGACGACACCCACCATGAGGAACAGGTGTTACATCAATAATTGATTCTAGATTAATACCAGTACCAACAATTCCACGAATAGCTTGCTCTCTTCCTGCTCCGAGTCCCTTAACCTCTACATGAGCACTTTCTATTCCGTATCCTTGAACTAGTTCAGCAGCTTTCTCTGCTGCAACTTTTGCTGCGTATGGAGTAGATTTTCTACTTCCTCTAAATCCAACTGCACCACAGCTGCTTCCGCCTAGCTTCATGCCATCTAGATCTGTGAAGGTAACAATTGTATTGTTTTCTCCTGCATGCACACATATACGTGCGAGCGGGACCTTCTTTTTGATCTTCTTCTTGCGACCTTTGGTTGTTGGCTTCTTAACATCAGCCATACTAATTTAGGAGAGAAAAATTTATAATACTAATATAATAAGTCCGCGAATATCGCGGGGATAAGCGAGTTAACGCCTATGTCTTTGTTAATGATACACGACCAGAAAGACCTGTCTTCTTCTTACCTCGTTTTGTTCGTGCATTCCTTCTAGATGTCTGTCCTCTAACTGGTAACTTTCTTCTGTGACGATAACCTCTTAAGGTTCCAATATCTTGTAATCTTTTTACGTCCATAGATATACGTCTAGTTAATTCACCTTCAATTTCTTCTTTCTCAATTCTGGCACGTAAACGTGCCTGATCTTCTTCAGAAATATCATCAGCTTTTATATTTTCATCAATCTTTAGCTCTTTTAAAATGCTAGTCGCAGTAGATAATCCAATACCCTTTATATATGTAAGAGCAATAATTATATGCTTTTCGCCTGGTAGAGGGACACCTGCTATACGAATCATTTTAAGAGCTGATTAATTTAGTAATAAAAAATAAATTATCCTTGTCTTTGTTTATGCCTCTTGTTCTTGCAGACAATTCTGCGAACCATTTTCCCTAGACCGTTCCGGCGAATCACCAGACGGCAGTCTTTACAGATTGGTTTTGCTGATGCACGAACCTTCATGTACTTAGGGGAGAAAACAAGAGAATAAACTATGCTGCATCACTACTTTTCGCATCTGCTTCCAGTTCGGGGAATTTTTGATCCGAACGATAGCGATAAACGATGCGTCCTTTCTCTAGGTCATAAGGGGTCATTTCGACTTTTACCTTATCACCAGGGAGGATTCTAACGCGTGATACACGCATGCGACCAGCTAAAGTGCAATGAAGCACATGGTCCTTCGCCTGGGGACTTAAGACGCGTATTTTGAACGTGGCATTTGGGAATGTTTCTTCTACAATGCCGAGTAATTCAATAACATCTTTAGACACTAGTCCAGGAATGAAGTAAAGCCGAAAAATTCTACTTAGCGAATGGCCCGTATACAAGCTAAATCTATAGAAAATTTATATTTATTCAAAAATGACATAGTCATAGTGAGATTTTCTGTTCCTAAGCCACCACTTCGCAACCATCCTCGTGAACGAGTAAAGAGTGTTCAAAGTGGGCAGAGAGTGCCAAATTCTTTATTACAAGGGTCCATCCATCTGACGATTCTTTAACAATATCGCTTCCTGCAGAAATTATTGGCTCAATTGCAATTAATGCACCATTTGGAATTGGAACTCCTGTTCCTTTTGTGCCAATGTTCGGAATGTCTGGAGGTTGATGCAAATTATCTCCCAATCCATGGCCTGTTAGAGATCTAACTGGCTTGAAACCCCTTTCTTCTGCATATTGCTGAATAGAGGCTGATAAATCCCCTGTTAGAACATTTGCACGCACTATGTTTAAAACATTCTTTAACGAGCCCTCTGTGGCCTTTAAAAGCTTGTCTGCATCACTAGATATAGTACCAACGGGATATGTTCTACACGCATCTGTATAGATCCCATCAAGTAATACTCCACAATCCAAAGAAATTATATCTCCATCTATTAATTCTCTTTCACTAGGTATGCCATGTACACATTCTTCATTAACAGATGTACATAGTGTTCCAGGGAACCCCTGATATCCTTTAAATCCAGGCACACCACCTTTCGATCGAATAAATTCTTCTGCTCTTTCATCTAGTTCTAATGTTGTGACTCCTGGTTTAATAAATTCATTAATCATTAATAAGCAGTCACCTAAAATCGCACCACTTCTTCGTGCAGCATCTTGTTGTTCCTGTGAAAGAATCTGACAACTCATGAGGTTTGTATAATAGCAGTCTTAAGACGTTCATATACTTCATCTACAGTTCCATCGCCATCTACTACTCTTAATAATCCTTTATCTGCATATTTTGCGATAGCTGGCACTGTCTTTCCATGGAACGTATCAATTCTTTTCTTAATAACTTCTTCATCTGCGTCATCGGCTCTACCTTCTTTTTCTGCTCTTCCAAGTATTCGTCTTACCGCTTCGTCATCTTCTAATTTTATTTGAATACAAATAACTGATCGGCCAACGTCTTTCATAATTTTCTCAAACTCTATCTGTTGATCTGCATCTCTTGGAATGCCATCAAATAAAATGGAGGTGTCTGAATCTCTTCCTTCTATTGCCTCTCTTACTACCTGCATAATAATTTCATGAGGAACCAAGTTACCTGCTTCTATATAACTTTTTACTGTCTGGCCTAATTCAGATCCAGATGAAACAATCTTTCTTAACTCACCACCTGCTTCAAAAATCTCATAGCCAAATTCTTCTGCTAATCTTTTTGCCTGAGTACCTTTGCCGGATCCCTGAACACCAAATAGAACTATATCGTTTTTCATACTAGTTTATCGTAATCATGAGCAAGCAATTGAGCATTAACTTGTCTGATCAACTCCATAACAACACCAACTACGATAATTAGTCCTGATCCAGAAATTATTAGATCCTGTGAACTTAGTGCACTGTATTTTGTAAAGATGAGTGGAACGATTGCTACTGTTCCAAGGAAAACTCCACCCCATAGATTAATTCGATTGCTTACTTTTGCGAGCAAGGCAGCTGTTGGTTTACCAGGACGGATACCAGGAATAAATCCTCCACGCTTTTGAATGCTCTCTGCAATATCGTCTGGTTTGAATGTTACTGACACATAGAAATATGTGAATCCCATAACTAATGAGAAATAAATCAGCATATATAAGATGCTCGGATTTTGAGGATTAATATTTTGATTAATAAATGAAACAATCATTTGGAATCGTGGAGCAGTTGAAAGGAACTGAGCCATAATTGCTGGCAATGTGATTAGAGAGATAGAGAAAATGATTGGAATCATTCCTGCCTGATTTAAACGAATAGGAATGTTTCCTTGAACACCTCTGCCAGCTCCTTGGTTCGCATAGGTAATAGGAATGAGTCTGTGCGCATCTGTAAATAGAACAATACAAACAAGCATTGCTAGTGACACGATACAGAACAAGAAGAACGCTGCTTGTTTACCCTCGCCAGCAATAAACATAGAGGATAAGACTGCAGGAATTCCAGACACGATACCTGTGAAGATAATTAAAGAGATTCCATTTCCAATTCCCTTCTCTGTAATAAGTTCACCAAGCCACATAATAAATAGTGATCCTGTTGTTACAAACAACATTGGGAACAACACTCCTGGGAACGATAGATCAACTAGATCTACTCCTCCACTACCAAGCAACATTAGGAATCCGTAACTCTGTACGAATGCCAATGGGATAGCTAGGTATCTTGTATATCTATTAATTTGTTGTTGTCCTTGTGCTCCTTCTTTTGAAATTGCTTCTAGTTTAGGAAAGATAACAGTAGAAAGCTGCATGATAATAGATGCATTGATGTATGGGGAAAGCCCAAGCATCACTACAGAGAAGTTATCTATAGCTCCACCTGTTAGTGCAGCAAATATTCCAACAGCACCTACTCCTCCACGTGTTCCCAAGAAATCTTTAAGTGCTAATGGATCAGTTCCAGGAACTGTTATATGTGCAACTAATCTATAAATGAAAAGAAGAAATAGAGTTATTAGAATCCTTTTTCTAAGATCTTCTGAGTGCCAGAGTTGGCGTAGGTATCGAAACATTATTTAGGTATATTGTTAAATTTTTACTGATCTTGGTCAATGTTTTATATTATCCAATAACAATTTTTCCTCCGGCTTTCTCAATTGCCTCTACTGCTACTTTGGAAGCGGCCTCAACTTTTAGCTCATATTTCTTTGTAACTTTTCCTTTTCCAAGAATCTTAATAGGTTTTTTTGTTCTTGCGATTTTATTCTCTCTAAGAGAAGCAGTATCGTAAGATCCAGATTCTAAACGTTCAATATCACTTAGATTAATAGCTTCATGCTCAACTCGATTTGGATTGTTAAATCCTCCTAGCTTTGGCTGTCTAATAAGTAGAGGAGTTTGTCCTCCTTCGAAGCCAAGCCTCTTTCTATTACCAGATCTAGATAGCTGTCCTTTTGTACCACGACCTGCCGTAGTACCGCCTTTGCCGCTATTTCCGCGAGCAATTCTCTTTCTATTCTTTCTAGAACCCTGTGTTGGACGAATGTTATGAAGCATACGAGGCGATATGTTAGAGAGATACGTCTACATGCTCAAGAAAAATCAAAGGTTTATATAAAAATATGAATCGCCCAAAACACCAATTTTATGGTATACTATATAGATTATGTCCTTACGTTTGCCATTTCTGTGCTTTTCAGCGCTTTTGAGCGCCTTATTAATATGCCCCTTGGCAGATGCCGAATCACCATCTACAGACCTATCTGAGTATGTTACTAGGGCAGAAGCAGCATTATTTTTGCTTAGACACAAAGAACCTCCTATCCCCGAGATATCAAATGATGGTATGTATCCAGATATCCTAGAAGATGAGTGGTATACAAAGTTTGTTTTAGCTGGAATAGAAATGGGAATGTGGGAACCAGATCCTTTTTCTAAAAGAGTGCATCCACATAAACCAATAACTCGAGGTGAGTACCTATATATGATGTCTGCCGCATTTAATATAAGACGTGGTGGGTCATATGCATATACAGATATAGAACCAGATCATCCACTTAGAGACACCGCAGGTATTGCTGCAAAATATAAATTATTCTTTGATGAAGATAATCCATTACTACTTAGGATTGATCATCCCATATCTCATGAAGATGCCAGTAAAACTTATTACACCTTCTTAGCTAATGAAAAGTCATCACCTTCTCAAACATTTGTATTACAAAGGAGGCTAAATGTATCGGGCACAGACGCATCTGGAATTAGATCAGGTCATTCTACGCTCTCTACTTACATGACTATAATGAGTAGAACATTTATCAAACGTACACTTCAGAATTCACTTCAAAATCAATCATCATTCTCTGAAAGAATTCAAAATGAAGTACTAGCTGCAACAAATGCAGAAAGGATTAAAGAAGGACTACCTACATTAAAAGCAAATAAATCACTGCAGTCATCTGCACAAAAACATGCAAAGCAGATGTCTAGTATTGGATATTTCTCTCATGTAACTCCAGATGGATTAACATATATAGATAGGATAAAAGCCTCTGGATACACAGATGTAGACCCCGTTGCATGTGGTTGTCAGCAAGTCTTTTCTATCCAAGAAGGAGAGGCAGTTAGAACAGAAATACGTCCAAATTCAATTATGTATGAGGAGAATATCTGCAGCTGCAAGCCAAAATATGCCCTTGGAGAGAATCTAGCAAGGGGACAGCTAACCGCAGAAGAAGTAGTTAAAGATTGGATGGAAAGCCCAGGACATAGAAGAAATATGCTAGAGCCAAAATTCACAGAACTAGGAATTGGAATTTTTAGAGACATGTGGGTACAGAATTTTGGAATGTTTGAAGTTCAATATTAAAAAAGAGTCGAAGGTCATAAGGTCTGAAGGTCGAAGGACTTTCGACTTTCAGACATTAAACAATATCTATTTGCATACTTGCGCAAATGCGCAAATAGAAAATCTGGTAACTAATAGCTTAAAGCTTAAGTCTTAAAGCTATTCTTAATACCTAATACTTTTATTTAACCCCCTCTCCCCAACCCTCTCCCCCCGGGAGAGGGAGACGAAATCCACATAACTTTTTGTAATACGTTAAATTCCATACTCCAACCTTCGCCCTTCGGGGCTACGGTCGGCAAGCATAACTCATCCTCCGACTTCGCTTAGGACAAGTAACCCATAACTCATAGCTCATAGCTCAAGTCTTAAAGCTCAAAGCTACTTAACTGCTGCTCCTTTTAAGTTTCCATCTCTATCTATATCGTCTGTAGAAACTTCTTTAATCTCTACTCCTTCTAGAGCTTCTTCATCTGCTTTTGCCTGCTCCCCTTGTTCTACTTTGATAGCTTTCTTAATCTTCTTTCCAGAAACTTCTTTTGAGTCTTCTGATGCCTCTGGTTCTGTTTCTTCTGCTGTCAATCCACCACCCTTTAGTGATGCAAGAGCCTTGATAGTACATTGAGCGTTAACAAGCTTGTTTGTTGTTCCATATCTTTTGCTTAGAACATTCTTTATTCCTGCGTTTTCTAAAATTACACGAAGTGAGCTACCAGCGATTACACCTGTTCCCTCTCCTGCTGGAACTAATCTAATTCTAGATGCTTTAAATTTCTTATCTATCTCATGAGGAATTGTTCCATTAACAATAGGAACATTAATCATTTCTCTCTTTGCGTCTGCTACAGCTTTCTTTACAGCGGACTGTACGTCGTTTGCTTTGCCTGTACCTAGTCCTACCTTTCCTTTCTTGTTACCTATAACAACAACGGCTCTAAACCTCATACGACGTCCTCCTGATACAACACGAGTTACACGATCAACAGATATAGTTGTCTCTTCAAACTCCTTTGGTTCTCTCTTTCTTTGATTTGGTCGCCTGCGATCTGGTTTGGAACTCTTTGCCATCTCTTTATGAATGGGGGATGAAGATATATAAGTAATTAAAATTTTAATCCAGCTTTTCGTGCTGCCTCTGCTAGTTGCTGTATACGACCGTGATACCTGTAACCACTACGATCGAAAACAACTGTTTTTATCTTTGCGTCTGCAGCTTTTTTTGCAACTGCTTCGCCTAGCTTTGCTGCTCCTTCTAAATTAGGTTTAGCACCTAGCTCTTTTGTAGATGCAGAAACTATTGTCTTTCCTGCTTCGTCATCAATAATTTGAACAGACATCTGCATAAGGGACCTAAACACACTCATTCGTGGTCGCGTGGCAGTACCAGTTATACGAGAACGTATTCTCCTTTGTCTTGCCTGCCTGCCGATTGATTTTTTAGATAGTTTCATAATAGAAGGTTATGTTATGCCGCCTTAGCGCCAGCGGTCTTTCCTGCTTTGCGTTCAATGTGTTCACCAACGTATTTAATACCTTTTCCTTTGTAAGGCTCTGGTGGTCTGTATGAACGGATATCAGAAGCTACTTGTCCTACCATTTGCTTATTAATACCTGATATAACGATAATATTCTTGTTTTCTGGATCCTGCTCAACTGTTACCCCTTCTGGAACATTAAAATTAATGGGGTGAGAAAAGCCAAGATTCAATACAAGTAACTTTCCTTTTGGTTGTGCTTTGTAACCAACTCCAATTATTTCTAATTTCTTAACGAATCCTTCGTTAACACCTACAACCATATTGTTTATTAGCTGACGTGTTAGTCCATGTCGTGCCATGGCATCTTTCGAATCATTTATTCGATCTACAGTTACTTTTCCTTCTTCAACTTTAACTGTCACCTCTGGTAGATGCTCAATGCTGAGCTCTCCTTTTGGTCCTTTTACTAGGACGTTGCTTCCTGTGACAACTACAGTCACTCCGGATGGAACAGCCACTGGTTTTTTTCCAATTCGAGACATTTTAGATTATGTAATTTTACAAAGTACTTCACCTCCTAGTTTTTTCTCTCTTGCTTCACTGTCTGTCATTATTCCCTTGCTTGTAGAAATTAGTGAAATACCAAATCCATTTAAAACAGGGCGTATTGATGAGCTTTTTTCGTAAATTCTTCTACCTGGTTTGCTTACGCGAGTAAGACCTAAATTATCTCTTTCTTTAGAGAAAGTAACAACAATATCAAATTTAGGATCTTCTCCTATCTTTTCTACATCCTCTATCCATCCATTCTTCTTTAGTGTTTCTAGTAATTCAAACTTCATTCGAGAGAATGGAGCTACGCATGAATCTTGACCGACAGCTTGAGCATTTCGGATGCGGGTTAGTAAGTCGCCAATGGGATCAGTTACGTATGTCATTTAAAAGAATAAGAAATAGTTTTTACCAAGAAGATTTTGTTACACCTGGGATATCACCATTGCTGGCTAGTTCCCTGAAACAAATACGACAAATACCAAAGAACCTCATATATCCATGGCGCCTATCACATAATTCACAACGATTGTATACACGCGTAGAGAACTTTGGCTTTCTGCCTGCCGCTTTGTCTCTAAGAAATTTCTCGAGTGCTTTGCGTTGCTTGTGAGTGATTGCTGTTCTAGCCATAATATTAATTAAGGTATCTAGGGTTTAAGAAGTATGAGTGGAATCGTCTTTATCATCAATTGAATTGTCGTCTTTCTCTTTTTTTACATCTTGCTGTCTCTTTCTAAATGGAACTCCTAACTCTTCTAATAGAGCTCTTCCTTCTTCGTCTGTCTTTGCGGTTGTTGTAATTTGAATCTGCAAACCAAATATTTGCTTTGCATCTGGTGGATCAATTTCTGGGAAGATAGAATGGTCTTTTATACCAATACTGTAGTTTCCATGACCATCTAATTTATTTGATGCACCACGGAAGTCTCTTACTCTTGGTAATCCATAACTTAAAAATCTATCTAAGAAATTCTCCATCTGTTTGCCTCTTAATGTAACCATTGCTCCAATAACCATTCCCTCTCTTGTTTTAAAGTTAGAGATAGCCTTTTTAGCTTTTGTTGTTACAGGTTGCTGTCCTGAAATTTTTGTAAGGCTCTCAATTACGTACTTTTTCATTTCTTTACCATCCATCTTGGATTTATTTATACCAGTACTTATAACTACTTTTTCTATTGTTGGAACTGCATTTACATTTTTTATACCTAGCTTTTTGGCCACGTTTTTAGCGATCTTTCCTTTTAGCCGATCATGCAATGATTCGTATGTCATATTTAATATGTAAATTATTTTCCTCGTTTGTGGGAAACTGCGTCAGGAGATTTACCTTGATCTGGAACTGATCGATCTTCTTTCATGCGTGGCTCTCCTTCTACCTCACCTTGCTCTCTAATTGCATCCTCTCCAAAGCCTACACGTTTCCAGAATGGCTTCTTTGAATCCTTGTTATCTGCTGCACTATCAACTTTTACCTCTTCTTTTTTACCTTTCTCTGTTGATACTTTTTCTGCATCTTCTTTAATTGGAGCTTTTTTCTTTGCTACTGATCCTTTTGCGATTGCTTCTCCACTCTTTTTAGCAATACGAGTCTTCTTTCCTTTCTCATCTATTTTGTATCCAGCTCTAGTTCGTTTCTTTGTTTTGCTATCAACAAGCATGACATTACTAGCGTGGATACTAGCTTCGTATTGTATTCGTTGACCTGCTGCATTTGGTGTTTTCTTAATATGTTTTGTACGCATATTTATGCCTCCAATAACAACGCGATCCATCCCCTTAAGCAAACGTAATACTTGCCCAGTCTTTCCTTTGTCTTTGCCTGTAATAACTACGACTGTATCGCCGGTTCGTATTTTCATAGTACGTCTGGGGCCTGAGAAATAATTTTTTGATATCCTTTTGCTCTTAGTTCACGTGCTACAGGACCAAATACTCTGGTTCCTTTTGGCATTTTTGATCCATCAATAATTACACATGCATTGTCATCGAACCGAATGCAACTACCGTCTGATCGTCTTGTAACATTTTTTGTTCGAACGATAACTGCTTTCTGTACTGATTTCTTCTTAACTGCGCCTCTTGGTACAGCTTGTTTAATAGCAACAACAATAATGTCACCAACTCCTGCGTATCTTCTTTTGGATCCACCAAGTACTTTTATGCACTGTGCGCTTTTAGCGCCAGTATTGTCAGCCACATGAAGGATTGTTTCTGTCTGGATCATTTTGTTTCAGTGGAAGTTTCTTCTGCATTGTCTTCTTCTTTCTTTTCTTCTACTTTTGGCTCTTCCTCTTTCTTCTCCTCTACTTTTGTCTCTGTCTCTGCGACCTCTTCTTCTTTGTTCTTTTCATGGCTTAGTTCTTCTACTACTTCTTCCTCTTCTTTTAATTCGCTTACCTCTGCTGCACGTTTTACAACCTCTATAACTTTGAAATGCTTGTTTTTACTGATTGGTTTGCACTCTGCAATTATTACCAAATCACCTTCATGCAAATCATCGTTTCCATTTGTGTCTGCAAGATATTTTTTACTAATACGGAATCTTTTTCTGTACTTAGCATGCACTAGTTGTCGATGCACGATCACTGCTACAGTGCCTTGCATTTTTGCCGATGTAATAATGCCTTTTTTCGTTCTCATGATTTCTTGCGGGTAGATGGCTTCTTTTTATCGTCTTCAGTTGTTACTTCGCTTTTTTTAGGGCGCTTTAGCTTAGATTCAGTTGTCTTTAACTGCAACTCTTCTCTCTCCTTTTCGCAAAGAATTGTTTTAAGTTGTGCATAATATTTTTTTTCTCGGATGTATTTTGCACTGTTCTTTTCCTTTTGAGTCCTAACACTTAGCCTTAACTTGGAAGTTGCTAGGCTACAATCACGAATTTCTATTCGTAAGTCTTTCACAGACATTTTTCTTAGCTCGGCGGGTGATGAATGTTTAGACATATTAGCGAGAAATACGGGTAACAATTTTACATTTCATTGGCAGTTTATGGCTTGCTAGACGCAATGCCTCTCTTGCTACTTCTTCAGAGATTCCATCCATTTCAAATAGTATTGCTCCTTTCTTTACGATTACTCCCCAATACTCCAAATTACCTTTTCCAGATCCCATGGGTACCTCTGCAGCCTTCTTGGATACTGGGGTATCTGGGAAAATTCTAATCCAAATTTTTCCTCCTCTTTGTACACTTCTTGTCATAGCTCGTCTTGCTGCCTCTATTTGTCTAGCGGTAATTTCGGATGTTGTTACTGCTTTTAGACCAATAAAACCATTTGCGAGAGTAGAACCTCGGTATGCCTTACCCTTGAACGCCCCTCGGCGTCTTTGGTGTTTCCTGTGCTTTACTTTCTTTGGCTCAAGCATGGCTTACAGGTGTAGGGAGGCAGATTGTACATGTTCAACTTTTCTAAAAATCATTCCTTTGTATACCCAAACTTTAATTCCGATTGTTCCGTAACTTGTTTGTGCACCTCGTTTTGCAAATTCAACATTTGCTCTTAGGGTCTGCAAAGGAATATTTCCTTCTTTGAATTGTTCACTTCTAGCAATGTCTGCACCATTTAATCTGCCAGAGATTGTAATCTTAATACCTTTTACTCCTCCTGATTGCATTGCTTTTTCTATTGCCATTCTTGCTGCACGTCTAAATGGCATTCTTCTTTGCATTTGTGCCTGAATTGTTTCTGCAATGACCTCAGCATCTCCATCTGGATTCCTTAGCTCTTGGATGTTTACATCGAATGAGGAACCAAACTTCTTTTCTAGGTCTTGTTTTAGTTGTTCTATAGCTGCGCCCTGTTTTCCTATAACAACTCCAGGCTTGCTAGTATGAATACTTACAGAAGTCTTTTTGGTTCTTTCAATATCTATCTTGCTAATACCTGCATCTTGTAGTTTTTCTCTTATATACCTGCGGATAGAGACGTCTTCTAAGAACATCTGTTTGTACTTTTGCCCCTTAGCAAACCATGTACTGGACCACGTGTGAGTGATTCCGAGACGGAAGCCGTTGGGATTAACCTTTTGACCCATGGTAATTAGATAAGGAAAGAAAAATATACAGAATTAAATAACAGGATTTTCAGAATCCTTCGATTCATCGGAAGGTTTCTTCTGCGTCTTCGCAGTAGGGTTGCTCCTTTTTACAGGAGACTTTTTGGTTTGTGAACTGGTTTGTGGCTTTTTATTGGCAACTGGAGCTTCCTTTTTCTTAGGTTGAGCTTCCTTTACCTTAGGTGGATCTATTTTCTTGTCCTCCTCTTGCTCTGGGAACCCCAAAGTAACAGATATATGACTTAGGAACTTTCTAATCCTTCTCATGCGTCCACGAGCCATAGGAATGCCTCTGTGGTACGTGATAGCTTTGTTAACTACTATTGTTTTAACAATTAGCTCGCTTGGATTCTGTCCATCGTTCTGCCTAGCATTTGCTGCTGCAGATTTGATTACTCCAATTAGTATCTCTGCTCCTTTCTTATTAGTTCTTTCTAGCAGATCAAGTGCCTCTGTTACCGGCATCCCACGTACCATCTTGGCAATAAGATTTGCCTTCTTGGGGGCGATGCGAACGGAACGGAGATAAGCTTTCATGATAGAGTGTTAAATAATATTTAGGCTGATTTCTTTTGAGCGTCGGCCATCTTTCCACCGTGGCCTTTAAATTTGTGTGTCCATGAGAATTCACCGAGTTTGTGTCCAACCATTTGTTCTGTGACGTACACAGGGATGAAATCTTTTCCATTGTGGACAGCAAATGTGAATCCTACATACTCAGGTGGAATATCTGAGCTTCTTGCCCATGTCTTTATAATCTTCTTTTCGCCAGCTTCGTTCATCTTCATAACTTTTTTTAGAAGACGAGGATCGATGTGTGGGCCTTTTCTGAGAGATCTAGACATAGTAATAAAGTGAATAAAATCTATCGCCTGCGTTTCTTGTGACGGCGATCGCGAATAATAAGTTTAGAGGATTGTTTTTTCTTGTTACGTGTCTTCACACCTAATGCTTTCTTACCCCATGGAGTCTTTGGAGCTTTTAGTCCTATTGGAGAATGTCCTTCTCCTCCTCCATGTGGATGATCTACTGCATTCATTGATTTACCAAGTACTTGTGGGCGACGTCCCATCCATCTCATTCGTCCTGCTTTTCCTATGCGGATCAAACTGTGCTCTGAGTTACTTACAGTGCCAATACTTGCATAACATTCTTCGTGGATTCTGCGCATTTCTCCACTTGGCATTTCTACGATTGCAAATTTTGTATCTCTTCCTACTAGAGTTGCAGAGCTTCCTGCACTTCTTACGATTGATCCACCGTGTCCAATACTCATTTCTACGTTATATATTTTGTAACCTGATGGAATATGTTTCATTTGCATTCTATTGCCTAGTTTTACTTTTGTTCTTTCTGCGCATACAACCTCGTCTCCTTCTTTTAGTCCTTCTGGAGCAAGCATGTATCTTTTGTCACCATCTTTGTAATGGATAAGTGCAATTCTAGCTGTGCGATTTGGATCGTACTCTAGTGATGCAATTTTTCCTGGTACACCTGCTTTTTCTGTTCGTTTAAAATCAACCAGACGCAAAAGTCTTTTGTGTCCTCCTCCTCTGTGACGAATTGTGATTCGACCAGAACTGTTTCTACCAGAAGTTGATTTCTTGCCTTTACTTAGGCTTTTCTCTGGGCGATTTTTAGATAGGCCAGAGAAGTCCGCAACTGACATATTCCTTCGTCCTGGGCTCGTTGGTTTGAGTTTCTTTACAGGCATGGAATTTACTGGAATACGGAAATATCTAATGCTTTGCTCTTAGGTTTTAATGTGATCATTACCTTCTTTGCTCTGTGCCTCTTCTCCATTACTTTTCCTCTTCCTATTGATCTAACTTTTGGTGGTACACGCATTACTCGAACACTTTCTACGTCTACGTCATAGAACTTCTTTAATGCATTTTTTACATCTATCTTTGTTGCCTTTAGGGCAACATTTAGTGTTACTACACGCTTGTCTTTTATTTTCATGCGTTCAGCTTTCTCTGTAGTAACTGTGCCGAGGATGATTCTAGATAGATCCATGATTATTTAGCTTTAGGAGTAGTAGTTTTCTTTTTTGGAGCTGCCTTCTTGGCAGGTACTTTCTTTACTTCTTTCTTTTCCTCTGCTTTAGGAGCCTTTGCGGCTACTGGCTTTTTAACTTCCTTTTTCTCTTCTTCTTTTTTTGGAGCTGCTTTTGTATCTGTTTTCTTTGCAGGAGCTTTTTTCTTTACCTCTTTTCCGCCAAAGATCTCTTCTGTCATTTTTATAGAATCGACCATAAAGATAATGCTATCTGCACACAAAACATCTACTGGATTTAGATACGCTACATTTACTGTTTTTGCACCTGGTACGTTTCTGATAGAAAGCTGTAAGTCTTCGTGTCTTTCTGGCAGAACAAATAAAATAGTTCTACCTACTGATACTGGTAGTTTTTCCAGTAGTGCAATAACACCTTTTGTCTTAACTTCGTTAGGATAACCCTCTAGGCCAATAATTACACCATTGCTTGCTTGCATAGATAAACAAGATTTTAATGCTGCTCGTCTCATCTTTTTTGGCATGTTCTTTACGAAGTTTGCATTGTTCCTTGGTCCAAATGCTTTTCCTCCACCTCTTAGTATAGGAGACCTAGCAGAACCACGACGTGCTCGTCCTGTTCCTTTTTGAGCAAACAACTTTCTTGTTGATCCTTTTACTTCTCCTCTGCTCTTTACATGAGCGATAGGATAACGACGATTGCTCTGCTGTCTTACAACAGCTTGATGCATCAATCCTTCATTGATTGCAGCTTCAAAGATACTAGCTGGCAATTCTGCCGCTCCTTTCTTTACGCCGGTTGCTGAATAAACATCTATTTTCATGATTGTGATTCTGGTTTAGATTCAATAGTAATAAAGACAGTGCTTCCATTTGGCCCTGGCACTGGTCCTTTTACAGCTAAGATTCCTTTTGCTGTATCAGAAACTAATATTGCACGATGTGCCAATGTAATACGATCGGTTCCCATTCGTCCTGGCATTTTCTTTCCTTTTAAAACCCTACCTGGGTATTCCTTCATTCCAATGGATCCAGTTCTACGATGGTGATGAGATCCATGTGTTTTTGGTCCACAAGAAAATTTGTGTCTCTTAATAACTCCTTGGAATCCTTTTCCTTTACTTACTCCCGAAATAGTAACAAGAGTTTCTACAGGAACAATCTCGGATGTTATCTGCTTTCCAGCCTCTATTCCTTCTAACTCATCTATTTGCCATTCTTTAACTGTTGCGTACTTTGTATGCTCGTTTCCTTTCCTTGTTTTCCATTTCTTTGCACCAACACCCAAAACAACTGCGTTGTATCCGTCTTTCTCTTGGGTTTTAGTACGTAAGATAGTATTTGGCTCAACCTGTAAGTATGTAACAGGAACTGCCTCTCCATTATCTAGGAAGACACGAGACATGCCGATTTTTTTTGCTATTAGACCATTCATAATATTAGAGGTTTATCTGGCTCGCTTATCTCATATAGGTATGAGAGGCGAACCGCAGGCCATGAACCGACATGGTTCTTGGCTAAAACATAAAGCTGAGGCAGTCTAGGGATTAGCTAGAGCCTTGGTCAACTGGTTTGTCGGGTTTTTTATTGTTAAGTCTTAGATTTTTCTTACGGCCTTAGCTCGATTTCTGATTCATCTAGATCTAACACTTCTTCATCTTCATTAATTTTCTGCTCTGGTTCTATTGAATTTGGCTCTGGCTCCTTCTTTTTTTTCTCGAGCCTTTCAGATCTACCCATAAGTGATTTAACTTTTTCTCTTATTTCTTCTTTAACTTGATCATCAGATAGTCCATCTGGCAATCCTTCAACAAAATATTTTAATGAGCTTTGATATTTGCTACAAAATAGCTTTTGAGGCTTGGTTGCCTTGTCTGCAAATTTTCCAATTAATGTTATTGATGATCTATTAAGTTCCATACTTGTATTATGATCTAATATTCATTTTTGTCAAAGATATATAGCTTTATTTAAAAGCCCACATTCAATCGTCAAGTGCCCGTTTTACCTTTTTAGTAGAGTGATAGTTCTTCATGAAACACTTCATGAGGAGTTTTGTATCCAAGACATTTCATTGGCCGGTGATTGATCCAGTCTTCTACTGATTGTATTTGCTTATTTGTAACCGTATTAAAATCTGTTTTCTTAGGAAAGAATCGTCGCACAAGTCCATTTCCATTCTCATTTGTACCACGTTGATATGATGCGTACGGATCTGCAAAGTAAAATGTCATACCAATACTTTTTGTTACTTTTTCGTGCTCTGAAAACTCTGATCCATTGTCTGCTGTATTCGAGAGACGAGCACTCAATGGTAATAATTGAAATCGTCTGCAGATTGCTTTTCTTGTTTCTTTTGCTGTCTTACGAGGAATTTTTGTAACGAATATATATCGACTCATGCGTTCACGATTTGTATTGAGTGCTGATCGTTTTCCTTTACCAAGAATACTATCTGTTTCCCAATGACCGAATTCCTCTCTTGTATTTGCACCTTCTGGTCTTAATTCAATACCAATACGATTAGGAATGTGCGATTTCCGATGCTTTCTTCCTTTTTGTTTCTTCCTGCGCATATGTGCCCTTGTTAGATGCTGATATAGCTGTAGCTCCTTTCCTTTCTTGCTGTAGATAAACTGGTAGATACATTCATGACTGATATCTCCAATTCCTTCCAACTTTGCTCGACCAGCAATTAATTCAGGACTGAGTCCTTTCTGCAGTTCTTTTAGTGTGAACCGGAATAAGGGTAATGTTTTTAAGAAACATTTCTGTTTGCTGTCCTTTCTACGTTTCAAATACTTTTTCTTTGCTCTGTCGGGAATGTAATGAAAATTCTCAGGATTATCTTTTGTATTTGAATTATTGTTATGTTTTGTACCAATCATTGTTTTATTACGTTTAAGCTCTCTTCGTATGGTTGTTGGGTCTCTATTCATTCTTCTGGAGATTTCTTCTTTGTTTGTAATGCCGTTTTGTAAAAGAACAAACAATTGATCTCGCTCTTCATTAGATAAGTGCGTATATTTTCTCATGGCGGTAGGTGATAAAGAGTTAAAAGGCTTTAACACTCTACCGCTATCTAAAGAACAAACATGAAATCATGTTTCATTCTCTGATTTAGAGAAAACGGGCACTTCGGTTTTGATTATAGGAAGATTGGGGAGCAGGCGAATGCCTGCTCCCCATTCCACCTCGATCGTTGGCTTACTCAATAGGAGGCAGGTCGCAGAAGTCGGCTGGGGTGAAGCCATAGTATTCTGCGATTGTTTTGAGTTTCACATCCTTCCAGAAGCGCAAAGAGTCAGCTGGCTTCTCCTTTTCGTGGAACAGGTACCAAGCGATGATTACACCGTTTGCGAGTGTTATCGTACGCAAAGCTTCATATGGACCTCCTGGTTTCTTGTACTGCTGGGTCCACGCCTTGTCTGCGCCTGACCACGCAATCACAATGTCTGACAGAGTGCAAAATGCGACAATAGGAATTTCAATCGTCTGGCTATCATTGGACTTACGGATTTGGAAGTTGCCTACGACGCCTCCTCCATACCCCATCAGCCTCAAGGTGTGAGGCGAATCCTTCTGTCTCAACACTAAAACTTCATCGTCTTTCATAATCTTCTCCCAATTGAGGTGGTTTTAAGGAGGATTTGAAATCCTCCTCTTTTTAGGAAAAGGCAACATACCCTTCACCATGCCAATACAGGATGACTGTACTCACATGGTAAAAGGAGACCTGAAATAAAAAAGATTTGGATTACTCCTTAAATAGATAATTTTAAAGATCAAGGTAGTAGCCTCGCAACTATTTGAATATTTGTCAAAGATTACTTCTTTTAATGCTATACTAAGCCCCAATAAATCCGACAGTTTATGTTCTCATTTCATACACTGTCCCTATGACATATTTAAATTCAAGACAACGTAACTGTT
>Ga0209249_1001145_pt1 | contig 27083 bp, 22 predicted proteins | sample SaaInlV_200m_DNA_4_FD_184653 | JGI IMG/M metagenome (GOLD analysis project Ga0209249, IMG submission 184653) | Marine microbial communities from expanding oxygen minimum zones in the Saanich Inlet - SI037_S3LV_200m_DNA (SPAdes) (version 2) | ecosystem: Environmental > Aquatic > Marine >...
TCTCCCCCAGACCCCCGTTTTTGAACGGCAAACTGTGAATGGCGAACTGTAAACTTTTTAAAATCCTCGGGGTTCTAGGGGTGAAACCCTTAGCCCGCCCGCCTTCCTCTCTGTGCTCTCTGTGTCCTCTGTGGTGAAAAAATCGGAGTTCGGGGTTCGGAGTAGGAAAAGAAAAGGAATAAATGCTCAACAAAAAAGATGAAATCTTGTACAAGATAGAGATAATGTTAACAACAACCACATAAGGAAATCATTGTATGGCTGAAATAGAAAAACCTAAGACTATCGACGATAAAATTGACGAGATGCTCCTCGAGAAGCGTCGTATTTTCCTTTCCGACGCTGTAACGTCTGAGAGCGTCGAAAAGATAATCCGTAAGCTTTGGTATCTTGAATCTCTCGACAACACCAAGCCTATCGTCCTTGTTATAAACTCTCCTGGAGGGTCTATCGATGCTGGCTTTGCTCTGTGGGACCAGATGAAGATGATGAAATCTCCTGTTACGACGCTAGTCACCGGCGTTGCGGCTTCTATGGGCTCGATACTTAGCCTATGTGCTGCTCCGGGGAAGCGTCTTGCTACGCCGAGAGCCAGGATAATGATCCACCAACCATCGATCCATGGCATCATCGAAGGGCAGGCTACAGACCTTGAAATCCAGGCTCGCGAGATAATAAAGATGAGAAAAAGTCTTATAGCGATATATGTCGAAGCTACTGGCAAGAAAGCCGAAGACATCGATAAGATCATCGACCGCGATTCATGGATGACAGCACAAGAAGCTCTAGATTTCGGCCTCCTCGATGCTATCGTCGACGACTTCGATAAAATATAATGCAGTATCAACGATACTCACAGGCAGGGAACAGTTTCGTCATCATCGATGGCGACGTTCCTGCCAATATCACAAAAACATGTGGTGGTGACGATGGTGTCATCGTCGTGTCCCCTTCTGATATCGCCGATGTTGCGATACTTATCTTCAACAGAGACGGAAGCCGGGCTTCTATGTGTGGCAATGGGATATGTTGTGCTATGGCGTATTGTTATGATAATGGGCTATGCACAGAAAACGCTGCCATAGAAACTGATCGTGGAGTCATGCATCTTTCCTATGACGAGGGTGTTGTTACTACGACATTGCCGATGCCATCGAAAGCAGAAAATGTTGCTATCACCCTTGACGACGGCACGGAATATTCCGGAATATTTATTAATACCGGCGTGCCTCATTATGTCATCACCGTCGATGACATCGAAAACATCGACGTCGAAACCATAGGAAAAGAAATCCGTTACCATGAAGCCTTCGCCCCGAAAGGCGCTAACGTCGATTTCGTCTTGTATAAAGACGGTATGATATACATTCGCACCTACGAGACTGGCGTCGAAGCCGAGACCCTCGCCTGCGGCACCGGATCAGCAGCGGCGGCACTGTCTTTAGGTATCGCTTCTCCCGTAACCGTAAAAACACGCTCGGGAGAAACTCTCACCATCACAATCGGTACGACTCTCACCCTGTCTGGCTCTCCGAAAAATATAACAAACTGACGTTACGCGTAACATCAGTAACGAAACAAAAAAGCCTCGTCGGAAAAATTCCGAAGAGGCTTTTGTATATTGAGAAATGCTCTCGTGTAGCGATTAACGCTTCGAGAATTGGAAACGCTTACGTGCTCCAGCAAGACCGTATTTCTTACGTTCTCTCTTCCGTGGGTCACGAGTCAAGAAGCCACAAGCTTTGAGGTCTTGGCGACGATTTTCGTCTTCTTTGACAAGGGCGCGTGAAACGCCAAGCTGTGTTGCCACGGCTTGTGCTTCGATGCCTCCGCCTTTGATACGTACGACGAGGTCGTATTGACCTTCGAGGCCGACCTTCATAAGAGGAGCATTTACGACTTTTCTCTGAAGCTCTAGTGTGAAATAATCTTCGAAAGCACGTCCATTGATTTTGACGATGCCTTTTCCTGGACGTAAACGTACGCTAGCGACCGCTCTTTTACGACGTCCTGTTCCGATATGTTCTATTAATTTATTTGCCATGGTTGTGCTGTTCTCTCTTTAGAAAAATTTATTGTACGACGATAGGCTTCTGTGCCTGCATGTTATGCTCTCCACCGACGAAAAGACGTAGCTTTTTCATCTGTGCCCTTCCGAGTTTTGTCTTAGGCATCATACCTTTTACGGCATGTTGCAAGATACGCTCTGGGTGACGTTCTTTTACGGTCTGGTACTTCGTCTCTCGAAGTCCTCCTACATGTCCTGTGTAGTGGCGGTATATCTTCTGCGCTTCTTTAGCGCCAGTAACCATCACCTTCTCGACATTGACGACGATGACTCTGTCACCGGTATCAACATGAGGAGTGAACGTAGGACGATGCTTCCCTCGTAATATCTTAGCGATCTCAGAAGCGAGACGCCCTAATGTCTTTCCTTCGGCATCGAAGAGGAAACATCCGCGTTTCACTTCTTCCTTCTTAGCCATATACGTTTTTTTGTTGTTATCCATTCAATGATAATCCTTAACTGTCTTGTGTTTATACTTTTCACCATAACTGACGTTATGCATCACTCTAACTTTATTGGCGTGCTGCAAAGAGCAACCTGCTACGTATTCCTCCTCACCCAGCTCTTCAAAGCTTGGCTTGTCGGAGATACTTGCATCTTACTCCTTTCGCTACACCACTAAAGCAAGATTGACGCATAACATCCGTAAGAGAAACTGCTATGATACGCTCATCGTAGATTTTTGCCAAGTGTTTTGTAAGTAAAATGCCGTGATAGACAAGATTAGGTGGCAATCATGGGTAAAAACGCGTATACTGTCTTTTTATTTTTACTAAGAGATTAATTATGACTAGGAAGATAGCGACATTTTTTTTGAAAACGTATGGCTGCCAGATGAACGAGCTCGACTCGGAGGTTATGGTAGGGCTTTTGAAGCGTCGTGGTCTTGTGCAGTCGTTCGACGAGAGTTCTGCTGACATGCTCATCTTCAACACGTGTTCTGTCCGGGATCTCGCCGAGCGTAAGGTCATGGGCAAATTGGGGATGTTGTGTCGTTCTCGTACCGACAGACCCATCATCGGCATCACGGGGTGTATGGCTTCTTCGAAGAAGGCATCGCTTTTCTCTAAACTCCCCTATCTTGATTTTGTTTTGGGAACGAATAATATCGGCGACCTCAATGCCGTCCTCGACGACGTTCTTGGTGGGAAGGAACATTCTATCGCCGCCGATGATGTATTTCATGACGACGTCGACTTCCGCCTTGCTTCTCGTGAAGACAAAGTCAAGGCTTACGTATCGATAATCCGCGGCTGCAACAACTTCTGCTCGTATTGTATCGTCCCTTATACTAGGGGCCGTGAGGTTTCGCGTCCCATTGAAGACATTATCACCGAGTGTACACATCTTGCTAGCGAGGGATATAAAGAGATAACGTTGTTGGGTCAGAACGTCAACAGCTACGGCAAAGACCAGGCGTCGTGGAATATCCGGTTCCATGATCTTTTGTATTCTCTTGAGAAGATCCCCGGCATCGAACGCATACGTTTTATGACGAGCCACCCCAAAGACATCACCCGTGAGCTTATGGAAGCCGTCCGTGACATCCCTAAGCTCTGTGAGTTCATACATTTCCCTATACAGGCGGGATCCAACAGAGTTTTGAAGAAGATGAACAGGAAATACACCGCTGAAGAGTACCTCGAAAAGATTGCTATGTTCCGTGAGATCGTCCCTAACGTCGCTCTTGGCACTGATATCATAGTAGGATTTCCTACTGAGACCGACGAAGAGTTTATGATGACGTATGACGTCATGGAAAAGGTACGCTATGATATGGCGTTTCTTTTCGCATACAGTACCCGCAAAGGCACGGCAGCGGAGCGTTGGGATGATGATATCGTTCGAGAGGTAAAAGATGAAAGGCTGCAGAAACTCATCGCCCTGCAGAATGATATATGCTCGCAGCAGCGACAGAAGATTCTTGGGGACACTGTAGAGGTCCTTGTCGAAGAGGTAAACTTCCGCGATGCTACCATGCTAAAAGGCAGGACGCGCTGCTGGAAGAACACTCTTTTCCCTGGAGATAAAAGCCTCATCGGGAGTGTCCAGGATGTCAAAGTTCATAGTTACCACCACCAGACTCTCCTCGGGGAGATGTGTGAAGCTCGCGATCCTTTCGATCTTTAATGTTGAAAAATAGTTTTGTCATAGGCACTATTCAATATTTATATTATTCTATGAGAAAGTCGTATGAAGAAATTTTATATGTTGTCGTTTTTATTCCTCACGGTATGTTTTGGAGGCTTTACATCGACAGTAACGTATAATATAAATGCCTTTGTTGCTTCCCATGAAACGTGTGTCGTCGTCGATGTTACTAAACAGGAGCTTGTTCTTTATGAGGGTGGCGTTATCTCCAAGAAGTACCCTATCTCTACATCATCAAAAGGAACGGGGCAGATCCTTGATAGCGGCAAGACTCCTCTTGGCATACACTATATCAAGAAAAAGTCCGGCGACATGTCTCCCCCTGGAGGCATATTACGCGGGGGAAAACCAACCGGAGAGGTATGGAATCCATACGTTATCAATGTTGATGACGACCTTGTCTTGTCACGGAGAATATCTCTCGAAGGCGCTGAGAAAGGCTTCAACAAAGGCACCAACGATCAAGGACGCGTTGTCGATTCTTTTCTCCGCGCCATTCTCATCCACGGCACCAACCACGAAGACAAGATCGGCACCCCGGCTTCTAAGGGGTGTGTGCGGATGAAAAACGCTGACATCGTCGACTTATATGATAGGATTCACGAGGGCGATTCGATTTTGCTATCTAGATAGTCGCTCCAATAGTCACTTTCGCCACAAAAAAATTGCTCTATTGCTTTTTCAGGATCTTTAGATCTTATAAGTCTTTCGATTTCTCTATGACTACACGCTTGTTTTAATTTCTCAAGCATCTCAATTCTATCCTTGACCTCAGCTCTCATCGTTAAAAAACTACTTTTTGCTACTATAAATTTTGTCTTTCCTTGGCCATCTACATTATCAATTACTAATGTTTCCCTATAAAAATATCTTTCTATGGTTAGAGGAAATTCAACATTATGAGGCTCTACTTTTAAAACTTCTGCAGCACCATCGCCATCAGCTATATAGGCTTGTAGTTCTGCAAGATCTTCCTTGACATGTCTCTTTGCTACTTTTAAAAACGGCTTCAAAAACATAACAAGGCTTTCTTGAAGGTTTTCTCTTTGTTCTTCGACTTTTTCCAACGCTGTTTTTTTTATGTCTTGAATGCTGTACTTTACACCGTCAAAGTTTGCATGCGAGATTCTCCAAATATCGCCGTGATGATTCCTTCCATCAACAAAAGAAAAACACTTTGTTTGTTTTCTTGTGAATTCCTCTTTTCTTTGTTTTCCATAAAAGAGCCTATCTTTTTCACATCTAAATTCCGATAGCGTCAATCTCAAGTCTCTCACCTCTGCGGATAAAAAATCACCATGAAGCAATCCACTAAAATCTTTGCGTAAAGATTCTTCTAGCTTTCTTAAAAGAAGAATTTTTCCTGCAACAGTCTTTATATTATCTACAGTCTTCAAGGCTAAAGATAAAAAATTTTTCCTTCTTTTGGCCCTTTCTTTTTTAGGAACTCCTCCACACATTAAAACTTTATAAATGTCATCGTACTTGTCATTAATGAATTCAAGCGCCATCGATTCGACTTCTTCTAAAACGTATAAAAAATTATCCCATACTATATTTTGATTCTGTTCTAAAATATCTTTTAAATGCCCTTTTCCCCTTTCGATTAGTTTTTCCATCTTTATTTGAAGATTGTATTTTTCTTTGATAAGACTTTTATCCATTGTTTGTATTTGATAAGCGTATATCGCAAGTTGAGGGTCTTTTTGTGCTCTACGCCTCAAGAGCGCCGAACAAAGCTCTGAATGAGGTAATACATAATCTTTTTCCCCGGGTTTCACGTCTGAAACTGTTTGTCTGGCTGCTCTTAAGTCCTCGATAAGAATCTTATGTTGTTCTGTAAGAAGGCCCCCATGCCGTTCTGAAATAGATGACTTTTTTATACCTAGCATTTCTAATGCTAGGTAATGACGTCTAATCTTTGCTAAATTATCCCTAGAGTCCTCACATATATCTCCGACAGCGTCAACGAAAGTGCCAAGACAAGAAGAGAAACGTGTTGTGAAATCATTTACATATCGACAAACGCTATCAAATTCTGTTGCCTGTCTAGCGACATGAATTGGAGTCGCCCCATGAGAACGCAGTCTTCTATGTAATACTGGAGCAGCGCAACGTATTGTACTTTCTCTGACTTCATCAGCAGCAGCAGCAGCAGCATCATGTGAACCACTGTCTGGGAAAAAGTATCTTGTCGCGTCGATATATTTCTCTTCTCCAACCTCCTGGAAACCCTGTGCTGCTGGTGGTGGTGGTGGTTCCAATTTAGTAATTGCTCCTTTGGCTTTTCACATTTTTTTCTGTAGCGGTCTTCGAGTATGCAATATAGCCAGTATTTTTTCAATAATTTCTTTATCAGAAATGCGCTATCTGCTATGCTTTTTCGATGCCTCCTATAGAAAGTCCGCCAACAGCATCATTTACCGACTACTTCGAGAAAGTAGAACCTGCTTTTGTCATACCGGCTCCTGCTCCTGGCGAGCGGCATTCTGTCAAGGAAATCGTCGGTTTTTATGAGGACGCAGAGTGTCGATTTTCTGAGGGATGTAGTTGGGCTTATCCCGAAGCCATCCCTAGCGGCTATGGTTATAATGTCGATCTTCCTGAAGAGATTTACAAAGAAACATTAAAAGCTTTTGTCGATAGTTTTCCTTTACTGTACAAACCCGAAAAAGAGTATGGCCCTGTTGTTCGCCATAGTATAGCATCAGAGACGTATCTTCACGTCCGTGCCGACATTCATGGAGCGCTTAAGAGTGTCATCGAAGACCTCAATTTTCTCAAATACATGGGATGTCTCGATGAGAATTACAAGGTATTACGAGATCACAACGGTACTCCCAAGGTCAAGTTTATTTTTTTGGGCGACTTCATTGATCGTGGTTTCAATTCTACTGGTGTATTATATCTTCTTGCTACTCTTAAGCTAGAGAATCCCAGCGATGTGGTATTAGTCCGCGGCAACCATGATAGGCTTTGTTATCATGATGGGTCTTGTTATATAGATCGAAGTTTTCCTCCCGAGACGCTACGCGAAGAGTTTTTTGCTCGGATGCCTTTAGCGGCATACACCTGCCATGAAATCCCGCCTGAAGGCAAGCCTAAGCAATATGTGCAACACTCTCATGGTTGCTTCGACGTCCATACCGTCGATATTGTTGCCAACTTTTTAAGAAGCGACGCTGATAGCGCCGCTCTTCCACTTTATAATCCTGATAAAGCCATCCCTATGATAGCATCTCTCCTTCCTAAAAAAGGAAAAAACATTATTCAAGTTAACGGCGACGGACGGCTTTCCATCGATATTCTTAGACGTTTTATCTTTTCTCGCGACAGTGAAATGACGCCGTATATACGCGAAATTCTAGATATCTCCGATGGTGTTTCTATCTCTGACACGGCACTTAGGAAGCGCGCAAAACTCACTTATGCTGCGATACGAATAAATGTTTATGGCAAAAAAATTATTCTGGATGAATTACGCCCGGCCAACACAATGTTTACGTGGGGCAGGGTCTATGATCGTCCTTGTAGATCTTTGTCTTATGGGGAATACTCGCCGGAAATCATACAATGCTGGCTCTGGCTTATTGGCGCTAAAGCTGCTGTTCGCGGGCATGACCATTATCATCAAATCCATCCTTTGAATATAGGCTCTACTGAAAAACAGGGACTTATCCATACTCTCCCTATATCAGGAGAACTCTATAGCCATACTATTCATCATGGCAACTACGACACCAGGTATCTTTTGACGACGAGCTCAAAAGTTAAGCACTGGACAGTGCACGTCATAAGCCGCAGATCGAAACGCTCTGATGACGAAGCCCCTCATAAAACAATAATTTCCGGGCCAAAGCGTTTTTACGGTGTCGTCAAGCCCGACGATAGTGCCTCAGAAACCGACTCCGACGCTGGCTATGTAACCGCTGAGGATAGCGGATTGTAATAGCGCGTAACATCAGTCAATAATGATGCTTCGAACAATTTTCTTTGGTAATTATTGATATTATATATATAATTCTTGAATGGAACCAGTAGGATCAAGCACTTTTTTTACGCCCGCAGTAGTGCCCCCGCAAGCACCGCCTGAAACTGTTTATTGCGAAGCTATAAATCCTCACGCGTCGCCATTTTCTTCTGAGAAAATACCTACTGTCAGGGAGGTTGTAGAGTTTTATAAAAGCGAAGCCGCATGTCCTTGTTTTTTTGTTGGCGACGATCCTGATAAATCAGAATACTCTTTTGATCCTTCAAAGGCCTTTTATGATAACATAGGATATAAATTTGGCCCTTCGGATGAAGCTCTTTCACTGGTTTTACGGTCTTTTTGTGCGGACAAATTTCCTTTAAAACTATTTTATAATCCTAGAGAAGAATATGGTTATGTCATTCGTCGTGATATACCTGCAGGAACGCATCTTCATGTGCGTACCGACATTCACGGCACCGTTAGAAGCGTTGTTGAAGATCTAGAATTCTTAAAAGGAAAAGGATATCTCGACGAAGACTATCTAGTAATACGCAATCCTAACGGCACGCCCAAAGTGATGGCGTCTTTTTTGGGCGACTATATAGATCGTGGTAATAATAGTAATGGCGTATTATATCTCCTTGCCCTCTTCAAGATAAAAAATCCTAAGGAGACTATTTTAATCCGCGGAAATCATGACGGAAAGTGTTATATTCACAGGCGTGTTATCACCGTCACCTTGAAGGATCATTTTTTTGCTAGGATGCCTTTAGCGGCGTGTCTTTGCCATGAAACTCCTCCCGAAGGCAAGCCTAAACAGTATGTCTTCTTTTCCCATGGCGGAGCTCCGGATATACACGTCGTAGGGCATATCGCCAAGCTTATAAGAGAGGGCGGTGACAGCATCGCCCTTCCATATCGTTCTGATGATACAAGCTATCCCTCCATAATAGCTGACAATCTTCTTCCTCGCGGACGGACTGTGATAGCTATGCATGACCTTGAAAAATTCATCTTCGAACGCTGTAGCGACCTGACCCCTTCGATACGAAAAATCTTAAAAATCTACAGTGATATCTCCACCAAAGATCTTAGAAGAAAAGCCAAGCAGGTTTATTATGCACAAAAAATATACGAGCATACTCAAAAGTTTTTTTCCAAACCCTTTAATCCACATGAATCGATGATCACATGGACACGCATGTCTGAGGATACTGCTTATGATTCATACAAATATTTAAACCCCAGAATCATACAATCTTTATTATGGCTTATTGGTGCTAAAGCTGCTGTCCGTGGCCATGATCATGAATACAGAGTTTATCATTTAAAAACGGGTATACTTAACCTTACCACAAGCCGGTGGGGTCTCGTCCACACGCTTCCTATATCAGGATATCTTCACGGAAACTTTTCTTCCGTACATAACGATGAAGATCTCACTTATCTTCTAAAAACGTCTCCACGGGTAGATGGCTGGAAACGAATTCTCGTGCAGCGTAATACTACAAGCTCAATGCGTAGGAGTGTGCGTTTCTCTACTACAGTTTCCGATCCAAAAACATTTTATCACAAGTCAAAGGGTGACGATTGTTACTGTAAAGGTTTTTCTGACGACGACGGCGTTGGCGAAGAAGGGTATTATAGCGACGATGAGTCTTAGCGTTTCGCTGTAACCTTCGAGGCAATATGTGCTGCTACGGCGCTTATTACGAATGCAGGGATCATTGCTGGTATGGTGTTATTGATTCGTCCCCACGTTGCTGCTATTACTGCCCCTGATACTATCCCTGCTATTGCGCCGTTTCTATTGATACTCTTCGAGTAGAAAGACATGATAAGGACGGGGCCAAAAGATGCTCCTACTCCTGCCCAAGCGTATTTCACAAGGTTATATATTGTCTCTACCTTACCAAAAGCTATGGCATATGCCGCTATCCCTGCGGCGATGACGGTAGCCCGTGATACTATTAGCAATTGTTGTGGTGTAGCGCTTTTATGGAAGATCTTTTTATAAACATCTTGTGTAAATACTGCCGATACGACGAGAACTTGTGAGTCCATCGTCGATATTGTTGCTGCTAGTATTGCGCAAAGCACGAAACCTACTATGAAAGGGCTGAATGATGTTTTTACCATCTCGATAAAGACAAGCTCTGCGTTGCCTAGTGTTCCGTTAAAATATGCTATCCCTACTGTTCCTACTGCTATTGCTGCTGTAAGGGTAAGTATATGCCATATCATTCCTAAGTATTTCGCTTTGCGCAGCTCTTCGGTATGTTTTATTCCCATAAAGCGTAGGAGTATATGCAGCTGTCCGAAGTATCCGAGTCCCCACCCCAATATCTCACATATCGTCTTAGTAAACGACTTTGGCACTATTGTCAGTGGTATCGCTTGTTCTCGTGCAGCTTGTGTTATCGCTGCGATGCCATCGATATGAGAGAATGCTACTATTGGCACGATAAATATCATGACGAGCAGGAACAGTCCTTGGAACATATCCTGCCATGCTACTGTCACGAAGCCTCCGAAGAAGGTATATATCATTACTACGCTGATACCTATTGTTATCCCTGTGATATATGGTACGTTGAAGACAGACTCGAAGAGAAAACCCATACCAACAAGTCCTGCCGAAAGATATACTGTGAAGAAGAAGAACGCTATCGTTGCCGTAAGCATGCTTATTATCCCGGAGGTATCGTTGAAGCGTTTCTCGAAATATCCCGAGACGGTATAGCAGTCGTATTTCTCTGTAGCCTCGCGGATTTTCGGTGCTATAAACTGCCAGTTTAGGAACATCCCTGCTATTAGTCCTACTGCGGTCCATGCGCTGAAGAGTCCTGCGGAATATATTGCTGCGGGGAACCCCATAAATAGCCAAGAGCTCATATCGCTAGCATGTGCTGATATTGCTGTAACCCAATAGTTCAGCGACCGATTTCCTACGTTGAAATCTTTGTCGGTCTTTATTTTATGTCGCCACCATGAAATCATTCCTATTGCTAGGAGGATGAGGAAATAAAGTGTGAATGCTGCGATATAAGGCATGGATTAATTTACCGTTTTTTATTCTGCTTTTTTCTTTTCGACGTATTCTACTACGCTAGCGACGGTTTTTAGTCCTTCGGCGTCTTCTTCTGAGATATCGAATTCGAAGACTTCTTCGAAAGTCATGATAAGCTCTGTGAGGTCGAGAGAGTCGGCATTAAGGTCTTCTATGAACGACTTTTCTTCTGTAACGTCTGCTTTATCGACGCCGAGTTGTTCTACTACGATATCGATAACTTCTTCTTGTATTGTCATGGTATTCTTTTCTCCTGTTTTTTTATAATTAGTAGTAAATATTCATATTCTAAGCTCCGAACTCCGAACTCCGAACTCCGAACTACATAACCATCCCGCCGTCGACGACGAGGACTTGTCCGGTGACATACCGGGAGTCTTCGCTTGCGAGGAAGAGCGCAGCTTTTGCGACATCTTCGGCTTCGCCGAACGTTCCGAGAGGGATTTTTTGTTGTATTGCTTGTTTTTGTTGTTCTGTAAGTTTTTCTGTCATCGCCGTCCTTATGAACCCTGGTGCTATGGCGTTGACGCGCACGTTTTTCGCTGCGAATTCTTTTGCCAGGGATTTTGTCACTCCGATAGCTCCGGCTTTCGAGGCGGCGTAGTTGGCCTGCCCGGCGTTACCTGTAAGGCCTATGACTGATGCTATATTTATTATGGCGCCGTTTTTTGCTTTCATCATATGCCGTGCTAGGGCTTTGCACGTATTATATACGGCTTTGAGGTTTACTGCTATGACGCTATCCCACTGATCTTCGTCCATACGCATTATCAGGCTGTCTCGTGTTATCCCTGCGTTGTTGACGAGGATATCGACGGTGCCGTGTGTTTCGATGATATTTGCTATAGTATCGGCGACATCTTTTGTTTTGGCGACATCGACCTTATAGAAGGCGGCTCCTAGTTCTTTAGCGGTGTTTTCTCCTGCTTCGGTATTAACGTCGAGGATTATAACTTTTGCTCCATTATCTACAAACGTCTTTGCTATAGCTTTTCCGATGCCGGAGCTTCCTCCTGTTATCAGCGCTGTCTTATTTTCTAGTACCTTCATTATTCCTCCAGAGCCTTTGCTAGTTTTTCTAGGTCTTCGATCTTATCGACGTTTACTGTTGGAGCGCTGACGCCTATACGTTTATTCATCGCTGTGAGGGTTTTGCCGCATCCTATCTCGACATACAGGTCGGGTTTTGTAGCGTCGATGGCTTGTATCCCCTGCTGCCAGCGTACGGAGTTTGTCACCTGTTTTATAAGGTTTTCTCTGATATCGTCGATATTTTCTACGAAATCTCCTGTTACGTTCATAACGACTTTTATTTCGCTTGTCGAGAATTGTGTATCTTCAATTTTTGATGCTAGCTTATCTTGTGCTTCTTTCATGAGTCCACTGTGGAAGGCGCCGTGGATGTTTAGTGGTACGACTTTTTTTGCGCCGCGGCGTTTTGCTTCTGCGCTAGCGATGTCGATGCCTTTTTCCGTCCCTGATATCACTATTTGTTTTGGTGTGTTGTAGTTTGCCACCCAAAGGTCTTCTGGGATATTGAGGTCTGAGACGATTTTCTCGACATCTTCGCTATAGAGCCCTAGTATTGCTGCCATCGAGCCTTTTGTCTTCTCGCAAGCTTCGTGCATATATTGTCCGCGGTATCTTACGAGGTTTAGGGCTTCGTGGAACGTGACTTTTTCTGCTGCCACCAATGCTGAGTATTCTCCTAGGCTTAGCCCCGAGCATATATATGGAAGAAGGCTGGGGATTTGTTCTTTTATTGTGCGTAGCAATGCTATGCTGTTTACTAGCATTGCCGGCTGGCTGTTTTTCGTTGCTGTAAGGGTGTCTTCGGGGCCTTCGAAGATTATCTTCGAGAGTTTTGTTCCTAGGATGTCGTCGCTTTCTTCTAAGGTCTCGCGTGCTATAGAGAAGTTCTCGGCGAAGTCTTTGCCCATGCCGACGTATTGCGCTCCTTGCCCAGGGAAGATGAATATGATATTTTTCTTCATGATTATGTCCTCGTCACTATCGCCGTCGCCCATGTAAGCCCTGCTCCGAAGGCTGTCATAAGGATATTATCTTTGGAAGACACGCTCTTTTCTTTTAGCAGTTCGTCTAGTGCTATTGCTATTGATGATGCTGAGGTATTGCCATATTTATGTACCGTTTTGAAGACCTTTTCGTCAGCGATTTTTAATCTTTTCCCTATAGCTTCGATGATACGAAGGTTCGCTTGGTGTGGTATCATCCATGTGATGTCACCTTCTGTTAGGCCGCTCTTTTCCAGGCATTCTCTTGAAGACGCTTCCATGCGCCGTACTGCGTGTTTGAATGTCTCTTTACCGTTCATCTGCATATAGTGAAGTTTTTGTGCTGTAGTCGTCTCTGTGGACGGCTGTCTGCTGCCGCCTGCTGGGACTGTTAGGAGGTCTGCCTGTTTGCCATCGGCGCCAAGGCATACGTCGTTGATGAGAAGTCCTTCGCCTTCATTTGTTATTACTGCGGCTCCTGCGCCATCGCCGAAAATTATGCATGTTGTTCTGTCGTTATAGTCTACTAGCGACGACATTTTCTCTGTAGCGACGAGGAGGATCTTTTTGTATATTCCTGCTTCTATGAAGGCTTTAGATATAGCTAGGCCGTATAGGTATCCTGAACATGCTGCCTGCATATCGATGGCAGCGGCGTGTGTTGCTCCTACTGATGCCTGTATAAGTGCTGCTGTGTTTGGTATTATATAGTCTGGCGTCATTGTAGCGACGAGGATGATATCGATATCTTCGGCGGCGATGCCTGCGTCTTTGAGGGCGGCGTTAGCGGCGGCGATGCCCATATCGGAGGTATGTTCTCCTTCGGCGATACGACGTTCTTTCATGCCGGTACGCGACACTATCCATTCGTCTGAGGTATCAACCATCTCTTCGAGATCGCTGTTGGTAAGGACTTTTTTAGGGAGGTATGACCCTGTTCCTATAATACGTGCTTTCATATTGTTTTTGTGTGTCATATTTTATCTATAATCGAAGAGGGTTATGCTATCACAACGGCCATTTTCAATTCCATGCTAGAATTCCCTGCGTCCTGCTAATGCTCTTGTTAATGTTCCTTCATCGACGAAGTCCAGCGCGCTTCCCATTGGTATCCCGAAAGCTAGCCTTGAGATATTGATATTTTTATCTTTAAAAATTTTCTTTATATATAGTGCTGTGGTGTCGCCTTCTAGTGTAGAGTCTAGGGCGAGAATAATCTCTTTGACGCCGAGCTTTTCTATACGTTCTTGAAGTTTTGGTATTGTCAGGTGTTCGACGTGGTTGCCGTCTAGTGGTGAAAGCACACCACCGAGGACGTGGTATAGTCCTTTGTATTCTCTTGTATCTTCGATGGCGAAGATATCTTTAGCGGTGGCGACGATGCATATAGCGGCGTTGTCTCTATTGGCATTAGTACATAGTGGGCATTGTTCTTTGATGCCGATGAGGGCGCCGCATTCTTCACAATAGCGCAGGTGTTCTTTGACGTCGCTGATAAACGTTCCCATATCTTTAAGCTGTTCATGTTGCCATGACAGCATTGTGAAGGCGAACCTTTCGGCGGTTTTATTTCCTACGCCTGGGAGCTTTTTCAGGAAAGCTATAAGCTTAAGCATATGCTGTGGGTAGTGCATCTATTTCTGTTCTTCTTTTTCGGGATTCTCTTCGTCTTTTTTCTCGTCGTCTTTAGGCGGTGGTGGTGGTGTTGGTGGTTTCGGTCCTTTATGAAGCTCTGCAGCTTTTTTCAGGCGTCCTTCTTTTTCTTTAGAATCCCATGTTCCATCGAGGATTTTCTTGCAATCTTCGGCATCGACGGTCTCGAACTCGATAAGCATCTGCGCCATAAGTTCTAGCTGTGTTTTATTGCTTTTTATTATCTTCTTTGCGCGGTCGTATGAAGCTTCTATTATCTTACGCACTTCGTTGTCGATTTTCTGTGCAGACACTTCGGAGTAATGTTTCTGGTACGACCCTGGTATCCCCATATACTTTGATTCTTGCATATTGTCGGCGTATGATATCGCTCCCATCTCATCACTCATCCCCCAGCTGCATACCATGTTATGAGCAAGCCTCGTTGCTTCTTTGATATCTTGCTGTGCTCCGCTGGAGATATCTCCAAGGAAGAGTTCTTCTGCTACGCGTCCTCCCATAAAGACGGCTAGCTGGTCGGTGAGCTCTTTCTTCCAGTAGCTTACGCGGTTCTTTTTTGGTAAGAAGTGTGTAGCTCCTAGCGACGGTCCTCGTGGTATTATCGTAACTTTTTCTATAGGGTCGGCGTGTTCTACTGTAAGGCCTACGATGGCGTGTCCCGACTCGTGGTATGCTGTAGTCTTTTTCTCTTCTTCGTCGAGTTCTAGGCTACGGCGTTCTTTTCCGAAGCGTACCTTATCGACGGCTTCTGTCGTCTCTTGTTGTGTTACCGCTTTACGTCCTTTACGTGCTGCTAGCAGTGCTGCTTCGTTGAGCATATTCTCGAGATCTGCTCCCGACGATCCTGGTGTAGCGCGTGCTAGGATCATAAGGTCGAGTTCCGGGTCGAGTTTTATTTTACGAGCATGGACTTTAAGTATCTCGTATCTTCCTTTTATATCGGGAAGGTCGATATATATCGTTCTGTCGAAGCGTCCTGGACGCAGCAGAGCTTTGTCGAGGACGTCGGGTCTATTCGTCGCTGCCATGATGATGACGCCTTCGCCGGTGTTGAAGCCATCCATCTCTACTAGCAGCTGGTTTAGTGTCTGTTCCCGTTCGTCGTGTCCGCCGCCTATCCCTGATCCGCGGTGTCGTCCTACGGCGTCGATCTCATCGATGAAGACTATACAAGGTGCGTTTTTCTTCGCTTGTGCGAACATATCGCGTATTCTGCTGGCTCCTACGCCGACGAACATCTCTACGAAGTCCGAGCCTGATATTGAGAAGAACGGCCTATCGGCTTCTCCTGCTACGGCTTTAGCGATTAGTGTTTTTCCTGTCCCTGGTGCTCCTATACATAGCACACCTTTTGGAATACGTCCTCCTAGCGAGGTGAATTTCCCTGGATTTTTCAAGAATTCTACTATTTCTTCTAGTTCTTCTTTAGCTTCTTCGATGCCTGCGACGTCGACGAAAGTTACTTTGTTGTCGTCTTTGGTGAGGAGTTTTGCTGGAGATTTCCCGAAGCTCATCGCTCCTCCTGCTCCGCCGCCCATACCACCTTTCATCTGTCTTGCGAAGACGAAGTATAGTAGTAGCAGTACTAGTACTATCGGCAATACTGTGAAGATATAGCTGAAGTAATTCGGTGCTGGCGGTTCGCTTTTGAATTTCTTGTCTAGGACGATATTTCGCGCCTGGTCTGGTGCTTTAAATATCGCTCCCATGTTTGTATCGAACTCATTCCATTCTTCTTCGGCGTTGGCGAACCATCTTTTGTATTCATCGGGGTCTTGTCGTTCTAATGCGCGTGTTGAAAGCTCATCGTCGTTGAAAAACCATACAACATCGTCGACATCGTCGCGTGTTTTTGCTAGCTTTTCAGCGTTGTCAGCGATATCGATGGCGATTAGGGTGAAATCTTTAAGGACATCGACGTATGAGCGCACGCTACGCAGAGCGTATAGTCGTACGCCATTGTCGCTTATTTCTATTGTCGTAGCGATATCTTGTAGTGTATCGAGGATGTTGCCATGCTCTTCGGCGGTGATAGCGTTGTTGGCATCATCGGCGAGGGCAGAAAGTTTCTCTTTTATCGCTTCATCGCCGATGCCGAGTATTGGTGCGCGGAAGTTTGCTACTAATGCACCGACTTTCTCGACGAACTCTTTATATTTTTCTTGTGAAGCCTTCTTTATGCTAGGGTATTCTTTTCTTAGGTCGTAGAGGTTTATATTTTCGCTATCGGAAAGTTTTTCGATTATTATGCTGTTGTCTCTTCCTTGGGTGTCGTATCCATCACCGACGACGGTATATCCTTCTTTTCCTGTGGACCTCCCTATCAACATCAGGAATGTCTCTGCTGCTTTCTTCGCTTCTTCTTTATAAGCATCGAGGTCGTACGAAAGCATCTCGTTTTTATCTGCTAGGGCATGGCGTATGTCTAGGGACTTGAGATATACAAAACGCTTCTCACCTTCTTCGGTTGTCATCTCGCGGAACTTCCCTGAGAAGGTTACGAGGTTGTCGCTACCTATCGCAACTTTTTTGCTCATATCGTCTTGTACGAGCTCAAGGTTTACGAGGTGCTCGACCTGGTGACTAAAGGCAACGTTTGCTTTCTTATCGCCGAGGCTAGTCTGTACCACCATAACGATAAGGATAGTTATTATTATGAAGAATAACAATCCGCCAGGCATATTCTTTTTGTTGTCTTGCTTCTTTTCCCCTGCCATATCTACTATTCCCTATATTATTTTATTTTTTGGTTATTTTTTATATTATCATAATATTCATTGGCTATCAAGCTTTGATGGCAACTGTTATCATATCATTGCTTTCTTCGTTATTCTCTATTTTTTCTCCTGAAAGGAAGTCGTGGTATATAATGCCATCCTTATATAGTACCGGAACTTTATCACGGAGGAACGCTGGAACCTTTCTATTTGTCCACAGCTTTTTTATCGGCGATGTCCGCGGATATTGTTCTGTAGTATCTGCGATGCCGATGGTGTAGTCACCTTGTGGCACTACAACGGTAGCCCCTTCATCGCTCCACAGGTCCTTCCACGAAGATTTCTTATGCTCTGAAGTCTTTGCTTTTTTCACTGTAACATTAATATTGCCATAGCGCTGTTGCCCTTGTATCAATGGTAGCTTCCCAGAAATTCCTTTATTGCTACCTTCCATAATAAATAGGTGTCCCCTATCGGCGATGATTGTACGCGTCCCTACGAATATCGTGATACCAGCTTTCTTCGTCGTTATTGCTTTAACCAATGTTTTCGCCATATCGCGTGTGAGGTGGTGGTCTTTGACATTACACATTTTACGTAGTAGGTACGTTAGTATTATGTGTGGTGTTTTCTCTGCTGTAGTGAGGTCTATCCATGTCGCCAGTGGCGAAGATTTTTTCTTCGCGAGTATTGGTGCTATTTCCTCTTCTAAGAGCTCTTTCGTCTCGCGAGCTTCTTCGGCGAGGTGGCATATATTCCCTGATATCTCTTTTCCGAACTGTTCTTCGAGTTGTGGAATGATATTATGACGCATACGCGCTCTTGTATATCGCGTGTCGGCGTTGGTGGTATCTTCTATAGGTTTCAGCACCTGTTTTTCTATCCACCGGCATATTTCCTTCTTCGGAACGGTAATTAATGGACGCCATACTGTTAGTCCGAAGATATTGGCAACGGGAGCAAGTGCTGAGATATTCGTTATGAAGGATCCTTCGAAGATACGCTTAAGCACCGTCTCAGCTTGGTCGTCGCTGTGATGTCCTAGGAAAACTCCTGAGAGGTCGTGTTCTTTGCAAAGATCGCTGAAGAACTGTATCCGTTCGTCACGGCATGCCGCTTCGAGGTTTCCTGTGAGTTTTTTGGGGTCTAGGACTTTCAGGTGAAACGTCATGCCATATCCTTCGACCATGTCGCGTAGGGATGCGGCCTCTTTGTCGCTTTCTTCACGCCAGCGATGATCTACGTGTGCGACGTGTACTGTTAGGCGATATTTTTCGCTGTAATGCATAAGGAGGTGTAGTAACGCCAAAGAGTCTGCACCGCCGGAGAAGCCGACAAGAACCGCGGCGCCTACGTCGATATTTTCGTCAAGGAATTCTTTGAACTCGTTCTCTATATTCATAGTATTTATTAATTCATTCTATATAAGACATATATGATAATTAAGACGAGTATTATTATCCAGTATATCCTGTTATTATTGTGAAAATCTACGGCGAGGACGCCTTTGCTTTTGTCGACAGAAAGATATTCGTCGATAGAAGGTTCTTTTTTATCTTCTGGGATGCCTTCGTCGCGGAAGACGTCTCTCAATTCTTCAACCTTCCCAGCGGGGACCCATTGTTTCTCGCTTTTACGTCGTACTAAGGTGTCTGGTGTTACTAGAGGATGTACTTTCAGCTCTTCTATGCTATAAGGCCCCTGTTTTTCACCATCAATCTTTATGAACCACTCTTTTTCCATAGCTTTTCTCCTATAGTACAACTATTGTTTTTAGCATGTTTATAATTATATCACTACAAAAATCTTATGGGAGAGGGTGGGCATCAATCATGGGTTAAAAACCTGTTCTTTACCATAGCCCGTGATTGCCACCAAGCCTATTCTATCTACTTGTGTTTTTGATTTTGATATGTTACAATTTTTACCACATAATATTAAAAAACAAAAAATATAATAACAAATATGAATATTTCACCAGCGCCTAATCGCACACCACCACGACCTGATAGTTCCTAGCCAAGTCATACTTTTCCTACTCCGCCGTCAAGACCTGCTAATCCTCCACCAAAGCCTACTGTTCCTACTCCACCAACAATGATTGCCACCGAACCAACTACTACTCTTGAATCAAGAGTCTCTAATCAACCCAAAATTCGACCAAAACAATTAAAAGCTGAACGTTTGTTTCGGATAATTTCTCCTGGCACAGAACAAAAATTTGACCGTGACGGAAACCCTATCAAACAATAGAGTATCTATCGTTTTTGAATCGTCGACAAAAAAACATTGGCGATAACATATAATTTTCGTGTATAGTGCTGTTTTTATATAAATACATGGTCTTATATGCCTATTTTATGGCGCTATCTTCTTGGTCATTATTTAAAGATATTCACTCTTTCTATCGTGGCTTTTATTATCTTACTCCTCGTCACACGTCTTGACGAGGTGGCGCAGTTTGCTACCCTTGGAGCTTCGTTCTTTGACGTCATCATGTTTGCATTGTTTCAGCTTCCGTACATTCTTCCTATCGCCGTTCCTATTTCATGTCTTATCGCTTCTATTATCCTCTTCAAAAACCTTTCCAACACCCACGAGCTTGCTGCTTTGCGTGCTGCTGGCAACAGCCTTAAAAACATCGTAGCGCCTATTGTCATCGCTGGAAGCATCTTAGCATTGGGGAACTTCTATATCATCTCCGAGCTTTCGACGTTCTCCCATCTTTCGACTCGTAGGATGAAAAATGAGATGAAATCCGTAAACCCTATCCTTCTTCTTCAGAACTCGCATCTTTTGAGGGCGCGTGGCGCTTATGTCAATGTTTTGGGGGCGTTATCTCCTGGCGAAGAGGCCCACGATGTCATCTTCGCGATGAAGAATAAACATAACAGCCGCCTTTATTTTATGGCAGCGAAGCGGTTCTTCTCCAAAGATTCTACGTTAGGCGGTGACAATGTCACTATCATCTCCCATTCTTCCGATGGTGGAGACTATGATTTCGACCCTTTCGTCATCGAAAATATCGGATCTTTCTCCAACCCTATCGAGGAGTTCTCTCTTTTTATGAACAGCGAAGGCTGGAGACTCAACAACGACCATCTATCGTTACGTTTTCTTATCATAAAGGCCCGCGAGGAACTCGAAGTTTTGCGTAAGGCATCGTCATCGCACGATGACGGAGCTTACGAAAGCGTTTCTTTCTTTAAAAGTCTTTCAAATTCTGACTTCTCAAAGATACTCTCGGAGATATTACGAAGGGTGTCGGTAGCGATAGCGGTTTTCACCTTCACTTTTATGGGAGCGGCGTTCGGCGTCGATATCGGCAGAAATCCTTCGCGTCGTGGCATAGCCGTCGTCATCGCTCTTGCGACGTTATACCTCGCTGCCTTCTTCGCAGCGATGAGTCTCGGAAGCTTCTTCGGCATCTCCGCGACGCTGTATCTTGTCCCTCATATCATCATAATCGCGCTGTCGTTCTGGACGCTAAGTCGTATTACAAGGGGGATAGAATGATTTTCTCTAAGATTTGGGAACGATATGTCCTTAAAGAAATTCTGAAGATCTTTTTCTTCTTCCTTGCAGCTTTCTACCTGCTTTTTATCTTCATAGACTATTCGACGCATACCAAGAGTTTTTTCCTCTTCGACACTCCATTAAAAGAACTTGTACAGTATTACCTATATCAATTTTCTTATAGAGTTCCTATCCTTATTCCTTTTGCTATAGTCCTTGCTGTCATTAAGGTGTTGTGTTCCTTAAATGTTAACAGGGAACTTCTTGCTCTGCAGGCTGGCGGGATTTCTATCAAGATGCTGATGCGACCTTTTTTCTTCGTCGCCGTCATCTTCATGCTGTCGCTTTTCTTCAACTACGAATATATCATCCCTAAAGCCACTCTACATCTTCAAGTCTTCGAAGACGACTATTTCAACGACCCTGCCGACAAGAAAAAACTCGCTCTTTCTGTCAACGACCTTATCCTTCCCGACAATAGTAAGATAATATATCAAAACTATGACCCTGCGCATCAACGTTTCTATGACGTCTATTGGGTGCGCTCTTCGTCGGATATATATCGTATAAAGCACCTTCTTCCTTATGAAGCTACACCACGCGGCTACAATGTCAGCCACTTTACCGGCGACGATGGTTTCATCACTCAAGAGGAAAGATTTCTGGAGATGCTTTTCCCTGACATGCATTTCGACGAAGAAGACCTTCGATCTTCGGTGATACCATACAAAGAGCAGTCGATATCACAGCTATTCATCGCCGATGCCGAAGACAAGGCTTCTCCCGAGAAAAAAGCACAGATAAAGACGGCACTTTTCCTTAAACTCGCGATGCCATTGATGTGTATCCTCGCCGTCATAGGTCCTGCTCCTTTCTGTATACGCTTCCGCCGCGACCTTCCCGTCTTCTTCATCTACACCTTAGGGATCTTCGGGATCCTTGGCTTTAAAACCATCATCGATGCGGGGTTTGTTTTTGGTGACAACATGGTGGTCTCCCCTTTAATAGCAATATGGGGCCCTGTAATAGCGACATTAGCCTTCTTTTCAAGGAAATATTTTATAGCTAGATGATTCTATATTCTTATCTCTTGCAATATTTTATGATATATCGTAAAATTTGATTCTTTTATTAATCGAGTTTAAACCTTTGTCGCTCTTTTCGTTTAGAGTGGCATCAACAACAAAAAAGAAAAACACTATGACAACACATACATGGTCAGAAGAGAACGTTATCAATGACATCAATTACCAACAAGAAGACGCCGATGCTTTTAAAGATCTTCTAAACTACACTGGTAGTTCTGAAGATGAAGAAAAGCGTGATTTCACTCCTGGTTCTATATTAAAAGGTACTATCATCGACATCACCAAAGATTTTGTCATCATCGATGTAGGCCTCAAATCCGAAGGACTTGTATCGATAAGCGAATTCTCCGACCATGAAAACCTTGCTATCGGCAACGAAGTCGAAGTATATCTCAACGAAATAGAAAACAACCACGGACAGATATCGTTGTCACGCGAACGTGCTGAGCGTCAGCGACAGTGGGAATATATCCTCGAGCACTGCGAAGAAGGCTCTATCGTCAAAGGTAAGATAATCCGTAAGGTCAAAGGTGGTCTTATGGTCGACATCGGAATGGAAGCCTTCCTTCCAGGATCACAGATCGACAACAAACGCATCAAAGACCTCGACGAATACCTCGACAAGACCTACGACTTCAAGATTCTTAAGATAAACATCGACCGCAAGAACGTCGTAGTATCACGTCGTGAACTTCTAGAACTCGAGCGTCTTGCTAAGAAGCAGGAACTCCTTGAGAATATTAAAGAAGGCGACATATGCAAAGGCGTCGTCAAAAACATCACTGACTTCGGCGTCTTCCTAGAACTCGACGGCCTCGACGGTCTTCTACATATCACCGACATGTCATGGAAGCGTATACGTCATCCTTCCGAACTTGTCGAGATTGGTCAAGAACTCGAAGTCAAAGTCATTGGCATCGACAAAGAGAAAGGACGCATTGCTCTTGGTCTTAAGCAGAAGGATCAAAACCCTTGGGATGCTATAGAAGAGAAGTTCCCTGTAGGCACACGTATCACTGGAAAGGTGGTAAACCTCCTTCCATATGGTGCTTTCATCGAGATAGAGCCAGGAATCGAAGGTCTAATCCACGTCTCCGAGATGTCTTGGACAAAAAATGTCAGCGACCCTTCGAAGGTCGTCAACAAAGGCGACGAAGTCGACGTTGTAGTCCTTGGCATACAGAAAGAAGAAGGCAAGATATCTCTTGGCATGAAGCAGCTTGAAGACAACCCTTGGGAAGGCGTTGACAAGAAATACCCTGCTGGCGACACCGTAAAGGTTGAGATCCGCAGCCTTACAAACTATGGTGCTTTCGTCGAGCTAGAGCCCGGCATCGACGGACTCATCCACATCTCCGACCTCAGCTGGATCAAGAAGGTGTCACATCCTTCCGAGATCCTTAAGAAAGGCGACGTTGTCGAAGCTGTCATCCTCTCTGTCGACAAGGACAGCAAGAAGATAACATTAGGAGTGAAACAGCTCGAGAGAAATCCTTGGGAGTCTATCGAAGAGACTACTCCTATAGGTTCTATCGTCAAAGGCACTGTCACGAAGATCACCGGTTTTGGTGCTTTCGTAAAGCTTGAGAACGGCATCGAAGGTTTAATCCATGTTACCGAGCTCTCCGACACTCCTTTCGGCAAAGTCGAAGACGTCATCAGTAAAGACGACGATATCACTGCAAAGGTTATCAAGATCGACCCCGAGCATAAGAAGATCGCTCTTTCTATCAAAGAATATCTCGTCGGCGTTTCTGACATCGACCATGACGATATTGTCATAGGACTTCCTGAAAAAGAGGAAGCCGTAGAAGAAGAAGTTGTTGAAGCTTCCGATGCTGAAGAAGTTGTCGTCGTCGAAGAAGAAAAAAAAGTAGCTGAAGAAAAGAAAACAGCGAAAAAAGCTACTACGAAGAAAGCTACTACGAAGAAGGCTACTACAAAGAAAGCCACTACGAAGAAAGCAACTACGAAGAAAAAAGAAGCTCCTTCTACCGAAGAAGCCTCTGAAGAAAAATAACGATAAAAACTATAACTTTAAGAGTATTTAATGAATAAAGACCTCATTGCCATCTTTGAATATATGGAACGTGAGAAAGGCATAAAACGCGATGTCATCATCGAAGCGATCGTAGAATCTCTACGTGTTGCTGCTATGAAAGACATGGAAGATTCTGCCAATATCGCCATAACCATCGACGATAAAACCGGTGATATCGAGATGCTTTGCGAGAAAAAGATCGTCGAAAAAGTCGAAGATTCTTCTCTTGAGATATCTATCGAAGGTGCCCGCGACCTTGACCCTGACTGTGCTATCGACGAATATATCGACTGTATCATCACTCCTTCCGAGGACTTCGGACGCATTGCTGCGCAGAAGGCTCGTCAGATCATCACGCAGAAGCTTCGTGGTGCAGAGCGTAATGTCATATACGAAGAATATCGTCACCGTCGCAATGAGATCATCAGCGGCACTGTCAAGAGGTTCGTTAGGGGCTCTAACATCGTCGTCGATCTCGGAAAAGTCGAAGCGATCCTTCCTACTAAGGAATACCCTCGTAGTGAACGGTACAATGTCGGCGACAAGCTTCGTGCTCTCCTCGTCGACGTCCAGGACACCGAGAATGGCGGTGCCGAAGTTGTTTTATCACGGTCGAGTCCTGAATTCGTCCATCAACTTTTCATCCAAGAAGTCCCTGAGCTTAGTGATGGCATTGTTAGTATTGAAAAGATCGTCCGTGAAGCTGGGTATCGTACTAAGCTTGCCGTAAAGACTACCGACAATAAAGTCGACCCTGTTGGTGCTTGTGTTGGGATGCGCGGCAGCCGCGTCAAGAACGTCATATACGAGCTCAACAACGAGAAGATCGACATCGTCACTTACAGCGAAGACCCTATAGAGCTTCTTCACCGTTCTCTCGATCCTATTGAGATTTTGAGGATGTCTGTCGACAAGAAAAGCGAGGTGATCACCATCGTCGTCGATGACGACAATCTCGCCAAGGTTTTGGGTCGTTATGGTATGAACACTCGTCTCACTCAAGAGCTTATCGGCTATAATATCGACGCACAGAAAATCTCTGACTACCACAAAAGGCAAGGCCTTCTTCGTGCAGAACTTCTTGAAGGCGACTCTGCTTTCCTCGACGAGCCTCTCTCCATGGAAGACATCAACACTCTCGTTATCGAGAATATGATACGTGATGGCTATGACACGATGCGTAAAGTCCTCGAAGCCGACGCCGACAAACTCGTTGCGATCCCTGGGATAAGCCTAGAGCTTGCTGACGAGATAATAGACCTAATAATTCAACAAAGGACATAGATTCTTGGCAAAGAAACTGAAGCTAAAACTCAACATTAAAAATCCGCAGCTTGCCAAAGCTCTCGGCAAGTCTTCCGCTGCTTCCAAGAAAAAAGACGCCGCCAAGAAAACAGCCAAGGATCCGAAGAAGACAGCAAAAATTGCCCCTTCAGCGGCGGCGGCCGCCGCTACTGCGAAGAAAGGCGCCGAAGACGTTGAGCAGCCTAAGAAGCGTCTCGTCCGTGCCAAGAAGAAGTCCGCTTTCGCTCACGAAGAAGAGAGTGTCGTTATCGCTCCTGTCGAAGAAGAAGTCGTCGTCGTCGAAGAAATCGATGTGATTTCTGCTGTCGAAGAAGAGGTCGATGCTGTCGTCGAAGAAGCCCCTGAGCCTTCTGTAGAAGAAGTCGTCCCAGAAGTTGATAAGATTGTGGAAGAGCCTCAGGACGTCGAAGAGCCTCAGGCCGTTGAAGAACCTCCTGCGCCAACAACCAAGCCTTCAAAAAAAGAGAAAGAGAAAGAGAAAGAGAAAGAGAAAGAGAAGCCTCTTCCTGCAAAAAAAATTATCGCTGCGCGTCCCCGTCTTTTTGGCCCTACTGGGAAACATATTAAAGATCTCCGCAATGAGGCAAAGAAAAAAGAAGAAGAGGCTGCCAAGAAAGCCTCTGATGATAAGAAGAAGGCTGCTGCAAAGAAGAAGACGACACCGAATAAAAGCAACACTACCAATGTTGTCGCTTCTGTCGAGCCAGCGAAGAAAGCCAACGATAATAAAGAGTATCCTGTACGTCGCAGCACAACGTTACGTCCTTTCACCGCTAAAGACCGCCGTTATAACTTCAAAGGCGGCGACGAAAGCCAGAAATGGCGTCGTCAGCGTAGGGGCAAAAAATCGTCTTCGTACGAAGAGATCGCCCCTGTACGTCCAAAAGAGCTAGAATTACGCCTTCCCATCTCTATAAAGAACCTCGCCATTGCTTTGAAGATAAAATCTTCAGAGATAATATCATCGTTATTCATGCAAGGTATGACTGTTACTCTCAACGACGTTCTCGACGACGAAACAACGATACAGCTCATCGGAAGTGAGTTCGACTGTGAGATCACCATCGATTCCTCCGAAGAGGAGCGCATACGTATCACTGACAAGACTGTCAACGAAGAGATTTCCGAAACCGATGATGCTAATCTCATCATCCGTCCTCCTGTAGTAACTTTTATGGGTCATGTCGACCATGGCAAGACAAGTCTTATCGATGCTATAAGGAAGAGTAACATCATCGAAGGTGAGAAAGGTGCCATAACGCAGCATATCGGTGCTTTCTCATGCAACACCATTGCTGGCGACATCACCATCATCGACACTCCTGGCCACGAAGCATTCTCTTCTATGCGTGCCCGCGGTGCCGTCATCACCGACATCGTCATCCTTGTCATCGCCGGCGACGAAGGCATCAGACAGCAGACTGTCGAGGCGTTAAACCACGCCAAAGAAGCCGGTGTTACCATCGTTGTCGCCATTAACAAGAGC
>Ga0209249_1001148_pt1 | contig 26943 bp, 23 predicted proteins | sample SaaInlV_200m_DNA_4_FD_184653 | JGI IMG/M metagenome (GOLD analysis project Ga0209249, IMG submission 184653) | Marine microbial communities from expanding oxygen minimum zones in the Saanich Inlet - SI037_S3LV_200m_DNA (SPAdes) (version 2) | ecosystem: Environmental > Aquatic > Marine >...
GATCCAGATAAAAGATTAACAGAAAATGAAGACTTGGCAAGAGAAGTAGAAAGAACATATCAACAAGCAGTTTCATTGGCAGGAAAGAAGGACGGTACAACAGTTGAATTTAATGGTGTAAAAGTAATTTTACAAAAAGAATATCAAGGAAATATTGGAAAATCTTTAAATTCAAACGGAGTTTGTACGGATTCAATGTCAGAATTAGATTGCCAAATTTTATTTAATGTTTGTGATCCTGTAATGTGTCCTCCTTCAAGATTTAATTTCGGAGGGAAATGGGATATGGGCTCAGAAATAAGTTCTGTAGTTCAAAAAGGAATAATTGGAAGTTTAGTTTTAGGTTGGGGAAATGGGGACATTTTACCAATTTGTTTAACTGGAATTCATGCAGGGCTAGAAAATATACACTCCATGTTCGGGGGATTCAGAGATTGTTTAGAAGTAGCAAAAACAAGTGGAGATTCAGTAGGAATCTGTAATGAAATAAGAAGTTTATACATGTGTAATATTTTATGGGAAGAAACATTAGCATTAGTAAATGTATTTGGTAAATTGCAAGGATGGTTATCCGTAAAAATATTTGGTTCTGGCGGAGGAGAGTATAAGTTATGGGATTCTAGTTGGAAACGAATGGGGGAATCAGTAAATTTCTTCACAAAAAGTTATGCAACTTCCGCATTTGCAGCATTTACTTCAAGAAGCTCAGATGAAGTTGGGAGTGAACTTTGTAAAGCGGCAATATTTGGAAGAACTCCCGCAGGTGGAGATTTACTTGGACAATTAACATCTCCAGAAAGTCCACCGCAATTTACAGGGTGGTTTGAAGAAGATAGATTCACAGATGTAAATTTACAATCAGGATTAATAAAGACTCAGGCAACAACAGGAACAGGTCAATCAACTTACAGAATATTTTATCATATTTATGCTGGAAGAAATAAAGACATAAGATACAGAGTTGTATTAAAAAATATAAATGGACAGGTAATGGCTGTTAATGATCCTGGGCTATACCAGGGAGAGAGATTATTGAAGAAAGGGGATAGTGTAGATCAAAGTTTTACATTGCCAAATTTGCCTCCCGGATTTATAGAGATGTGCATAATAATAGATGGAGTTCCAGAATGTGGATTTGGAAGTACATCAAGTGGATTTTCAACACAATATTTGAAAGATAAGATGATAAAATCTTCTCTAAATGACCATATTGACACCGCAGAAGAGTGTGTGCCAAGAGATAGAAGTTATATTCCTGGATTATTTACATCTGGGGTAAAAAGAGTTTGTGCAGCATATGATCCTGATAGTGTTGGAGGGGAATGGGAATTTGTAGGAACTTGTGGTCAAGATGATATTGGAAGAGAATTAGGAAATTGTTATCTTTATTCAAAAGGAATAGAAGCTTCATTACATGATACATCATATAATTTATCAAAAATAATTCCAGATTCACAAACAAATCATAATTATACTCAAGGACAAGGGCAAGATGAAACAGATGAAATTCAAGATTTAGTAAATAGTAGTGCACAATCTGAATACGAAGAACTTATTCTTAGATTTACTAAACAAAAAAATAAAGAAGGAAGGATAAATTTAATTTCAGATTTCAGAAGTTTAATAAATAGAACATTGAGTGACGAAATAAAAATAGACTCACATGATTTAATAGCAACCAATTTATTGGTATTGGCAGAAAACAAAAAATTGGAAGACTTGCCATCTCGAGAGAATGGTGAAATTGAAAATTTAATGATAAAATATGATTTTGATGTTGTAAACGGATGGAGTGCATTTCATTTAAAATTTGAATCTGATATATGGAAAATAAATGATAAGGAAGTAATTGGCGATTCAAATAATTGGCACAGTGTTGGTGAAATAGATGGCAATATATTTGGCAGGGATGAACGGGAATTATCAACTAATTTAAAAAATGAAAATTTCAAAAACGGATTAAATATAATTCTAGATTTCTTAAATAATGAAACCCGTAAAGATGATTGGATTGAAATTTACAAAGATGGAAAATCTATTAAAAAATTTGATAATGGAGAACATATAAAAAATAATGTTCAATATTCTGCATTATATGCATCAATTACCTCAGTTAGTAACAATAATGACATAATTCCGGACAAAAATTATGGATATCAGCGAAAGATGATAGAAATAAAAGGGGATGGTAGCTCCAGGGAGATAGATTGTTTTGGTTTTATACGTAGAAGTGGTCATTCACAAGAAAAACAATCAATAATAAAAAGATTTTCAAATTTATTCAAAAGCGAACCAAAACTAAGTTATCAAAAGCTAATACCCTATGCAGAAAATATATATGATCTAAGCGAGGATATGGGCGACCTATCTCATGAAGAAGCAGAAATGTACATCCAAACAAAAATTGGATGCATACGTCAAGATCTAATAAATCAAGAACAAGCATGTGAACGAAATCAAGAAAATGAACTTGCAGATGCGACAATAAAACTTTTGAAAGAAGGTTCGGAAATCTTAAATAAAAGTGAACAAATAACCTCGAATACTTGCACCAATTTCGATAAAAAATTAGCAGGAGATAACACATATATCTACAAATGTATATCTGATTCAAGGGCACAAGCTTGCATAGAAATTACGGGGAAGGAACTGCCCGAATTCGATATACCGAAAAATAATAGTTTATATTTAATCTGTTCACAAGAAAAGCAACAATCATTAATTAATCTTGGAACGCAAATTTATTGTGAATGTTCTGGTTTAGATATAGATAAAAAAGCAGAACTTGCAAAAGCAATAATTGAAACAAAAGAAAAAACCCCAACTAAAGATATTCATGAAGCAATACAGTTCGCAAAGAATAATGAAATAGAAAATAAGAAATGTGATTGCAAAGGCAATTGCGATGATTATGAAACACTAATAGAAACCTACTCAAAAGAGGTAGGTATTGACCCTCACCTAGCGCTTTCATTAATAATGGAAGAGAGTGGATGCAATCAAAAGGCAACCTCCAACACTGGCGCAAGAGGCTTAATGCAAATAACAAAAACAACATTCAACGAAATTTGCAAAGATGAATTTGAAAAAATAGAAAATATCGAAGGCCTATCAAATTATAAAAATAATTTGGCTTGTGGATTCAAAATTTTAAAACATAAATATGATGATAACAAAGATGGACTAAAACAATCCTGGGCATATGAAAATTCACAATCTGCGAAAAGCAACCTTGATGCTTGTTTTGCTAGCTATCCAAAATATGAATCCTATAAGGACTGGGATGCAGCAATGAGGGCATATAACACCCAAGCATGCGATAATAGTGCAAATGTAAATTATGTTGAAGAAATAAATGCAATTCATGCAGCATTAACCACAAAAAAAACACAACCTCAAAAAAGCTCAATTAAAGAAATTACAATAAAAGAGTGGGAAAAATGGGGGAAAGGAACAAAGAAAGAGTGCGATACTGATATGCAAGATGAATTGACAAATTACTGGAAGGCAGTCGGATGGAAAACAACTGAATGGGGATGCGACACACACGCATGGTCAGCAGCATTCATATCTTATATAATGAAGGAATCAGGAATATCTAAATTCCCAGTAAATATTGCTCATGCAAAATACTTCAAAGCAATAAGGGATGATAATGTAGATTATGGTTGTAAAACTTATTCAATGTCAGATATAGATAAATTAAAAGAAGGAGATTTGATTTGCCGTAACAGGGATAGTAAAACTCCTGATTACAATAATATTTCGGACGCAACACATTGTGATATAATAACAAAATTAACAAAAGATTCAAATGGAACAATAATTCTGAGAAAACAAATTGGGGGGAATAGGGCAGGAGAGACATCTGCAGTGTGCGGTACAAATGGGGGCTGCACAGTTTACCAATCTACTCACATGTCTGCCCCGCAAAGTAAAGATTATTTTGGTTTTATTTCCTGCCAAGAAACTAAAGAAGAGGAAACCTCAACTAGGAAAGTAGCCAGAAATTGCGATGGGTTAAACAATAGATTGGGATTATTATTTAATTCTGAAGATAAGGATGTTTGTAATGTTTACACGAATTGTTACACTGAACAAAAAAAGATATTGTTCACGACAAGACATAAATGTATGGAATGTGCAGATTTAGTTGATTGTAATGACATCTATAATGTGGATCAATATGGATTCAATATTTGCACAGATAGTAGTTTAGTTTGTGGAATATAAAAATGCAGGTGACAGGACTCGAACCTGCGTAGACACTAAGCCACTAGGTCCTAAGCCTAGCCCGTTTGACCACTCCGGCACACCTGCATATAAAAATTCTAATTAAAATTAGTTTAAAAACCTTACTAAAAAGCCTTGGACGAGAATCGAACTCGCGACCTCTGCATTACCAATGCAGTGCTCTACCGACTAAGCTACCAAGGCATTTTAATTAATAATAATTAATTATTTTTAAAATTAACTAAAAATAAATGCGGGTGACAGGATTCGAACCTGCGCAGGCACTAAGCCGATGGATCTTAAGTCCACCCCATTTGACCGGACTCTGGCACACCCGCATTCATCAAAGATGGAAATTAATTAATTTATAAATGTTACTGAATCAAAAATTATATAATATCTACCCAACAACCAATATAATGAAAAAAATAATTCTTCCCATAATCTTGGCCGCAACATTAACAACACCAATAAATACATCCTTAGAAAACAAATTAGAAGTTGAAGATCCAATCGGAATAGAACATTTGGCAGGCGGATTTTCAAAAAATGGGGCTTGCGCAATCGTAATTGCAGAAAATAAAGTTTCTAAGAAATACTATTTGCCGGAAATAATATACGTAGAAAACGAATATGCAAATAAAATATCAGATAAACTTGATCTAATGTTCGGGAAGGAGTTACAAAATATTCAAACAAAAGAAAATGAAATGGACAAACCCTACGAATTCAAACGGGGAGAATATATGATAATAATGGAAAATTTCAAAAGGCAAGAATTAGATTCCTATCTTCAAAGTCATTATCCAGATAAAAAAATAAAACCATTGGATGAAAGATTTTCAGTACAAGATGAATTATCAATGGTGGGAAAAGTAATCCATAACATTGGGCACACATATTATGAAGAATTGAATCAAAAAAGCCAAATAGAAATCGTAGCAAAATTTCAATCCCTCGACAGAGAAACATACAAAAAAAACAATGAAAAAATTTATGGGCATCCATCCCTACTATCATATTATAGCTCCATACCATTTAGAAAAAATATAGATATAAATTATGCATTAACAAACACAAGTGAACAATTTGCAGAAATATTTACTTATCATATTCTAAATTATGATTATAAAGAAAATGATAATCTATTTAACAAAAAATTAGAAATACTAAAAGAAAAGTTAGAATTATTTTCCAAGGATTAATTCAATTATATCCAAATGTTTCAATAAATATTCTTTCCCAATAACTTTTTTAGTTTTAACATCAATTGCACGAACAAAGTTTTTTCCAAAATCAGTATGTAATCTAAATGCAAATTCTAATGCAGTAGAACCATCTTTCATCAAAAAACAATCCGGCAAAACATTCCCGTCGGAATCTTCTAATTTATTTGCACCACCAGGATGAACTGCAATTCTATTCAATAATTCAAAAACAGCATAATCAAGGATCTCTTGGACTCCTGTTGACAATGAATTTTCACGAATAAAATTCAATGCAGCTTCTTGTTTATCATTTAAATCTCCTATGATCTCAAAACTATCTGAACCAGGAATATATGAAATCAATTCATGTTTAGCTGCCTCTTTCAAAGCCAATTCCGATTCTGCAGAGCATTCAATAATTTCATAATTTGGGAATTTTTCCCTAACTCTTTTTAAATTTTCTTTAGCGCCAGGCACATCTACCTTATTTGCTGCAATAATCATTGGCTTAGCCATTTTTCTCAATGAACTGGCCAAAGACATCAATACATCAGAACTCCATTTTGTAGGGTCAGAATCCAATTCTCGAACGCAAGCTCGAACCATATTTTCAGTAACCCTTAGGCCAGATAATTGTTTAGCCAATGGAACAAAAATTTCTTTGCCCTCATACTTAATAGTTCTAGATAATTTTTCCCATCCTTTTTTTAAGATTCCCAAAAACCACATATCAAGCTCATGTTCTAAAAATTCAATATCATTAACAGGATCATAACTCAACGGTTCGACAGGTTCACCGCGTTCATTTGTACTTCCAGAAATATCTATAACGTGGATCAAAGCATTTGCCTGATTTAGATCATCTAAAAATTTATTGCCGAGTCCTTTACCTTCGGATGCGCCAGGAACTAATCCTGCAACATCAAGTAATTCTACTGGAACAAATCTATATTCTTCCAAAACAAATCCTTCTCGAGGATTAGCAGACTTTCCAAAATCTTTAGCAACATCTTTTATTTTAACATGGCCTGCACCAGTATTTGGATTAATAGTGGCAAAAGGATAGTTTGCAATTTCAACTTCGGCCAGAGTCATACTTTTAAAAAAAGTAGATTTTCCAACATTTGGTTTACCGACAATTCCAATTAACATAAAAAAAGTTAAAAATCAAAGTTTAAAAGTTTGTTGATTATAAGATTCAGACATTCAGAACTTTTTTAAAACAAAATACTTTTTAAAAAATATGTCATTAGCATTTGGCCATCTAACTGCAGCATGGATTGTTGGAGAAATTATTCAAAAAATTTCAAATAAAAAACTTCCAAACCATGCATGGGCATTATTATTATTGGGGGGGATAATCCCCGATATAGATTTCATTTTTCAGATATTATTGAATGAACCCATCCATCGGACAATGACACATTCACTATTTTTTGCATTGTTTTCATTGATGTTTATAAAAAATAATAAGTATAAATTGCTTTTCACAATTGGAATTTTAGTTCATATTTTCCTAGATTTATTGACTGCCCCTGGAGTGCAATTACTGTGGCCACTAAATATTTGGATTTCCCTAGATAATTATTTACCGACGACAATTATGCAGTTAGAAATAAAAAATATACCTCTAGTGATGGCCGATATGTTTTTAGGATTTTTCTGGTTTGTATATTTATTCATGAAAGGCAAAATAAACTTTTAAATAGAAACTTTTAAATATAAATTTTTAACCTTAAAACTGTGCGGGCCTGTAGCTTAGGCTGGTTTATAGCACTGGTCTTATATGACGGTCATTGAATTTATTCAATGGCGTGCTAGGAACACCAGAGGTCGCCGGTTCAAATCCGGTCAGGCCCACTCCTTTTTTCAAAACATTTAAAAAGGAAAGATATACACAAAATACCAATGTGCTCTTGTAGTGTAGTCCGGTCCAGCATTCGGGCCTTTCGCGCCTGGGACCCGGGTTCAAATCCCGGCGGGAGCATATTTTTTATTTTTAAAATAATTAGATTAAACTGGTTTATTTCAAGTAAAATAATAAATAAAGAATTTAAAATTAATTGGACATTTTAGAAACATTTATAAAACACGGTTTAACCTTGAAATTACTTAAGATGAAAAGAAGTTCAAGACGTTGGAAAAAGAAAGGTCAAATGCGTTGGAAGTGGCAACGTAAGAGAATGAACAAAGAAAAGAGAAAAAGAAAGGGTATGAGATCTTAATCTTTTTTTAATTAATTATCATTCAATTTATTTTTTATTTTTTATTCAATTTATTTTTATTTGCTTTCAATTTATTTTTATTTTATTCAATTTATTTTTTATTTTATTCAGTTTTATGCCAAAAAAAAGAAAACATTTATAAAGGTACTCAATACCCATTCTTTACAGTTTTATGACGGAGAAATAATTTGACTCCTGAAAATTTTTGTGAGTACTTGATAATCCCATATTGAGTATGATGTATGAGCAGAGTATCTTGTTAGTAGAGCAATCAAATAACAAGTCAATTCTAATAATATCAAACATGCGACGTATTAATTCCCGTTGATCCTGCGGGAGGATACTGCTATTGGAATCCGAATTAGACATGCAAGTCAGGGGGCCTTCGGGTCCCCGGCATAAGGCTTAGTAACACGTCGATAATCTGCCCTTAGATTCAGGATAACCTCGGGAAACTGAGAATAAAACTGAATAGAGAATTATTGCTGGAATGCATTTTTCTTGAAACGCAAGGTCTAAGGATGAGTCGGCGGCTGATTAGGTTGTTGGTGAGGTAAAGGCTCACCAAGCCTGTAATCAGTAGGGGAGATGAGAGTCTTGGCCTCAAGAAGGACACTGAGATACTGGTCCTAGCCCTAAGGGGTGCAGCAGTCACGGAACCTTTACAATGCGCGAAAGCGTGATAAGGGGATTCCAAGTGCTATGCCAATGGTATGGCTTTTGTTAAGTGTAAGGAGCTTGGCGAATAAGTGGTGGGAAAGACCGGTGCCAGCCGCCGCGGTAACACCGTGCGCCACAAGTGGTATCCATGTTTATTGGGTCTAAAGCGTTCGTAGCCGGTTTGGTAAATTTTATGTGAAATCGTTGGGCCTAACCTAACGACGTGCATGAAAGACTGCCAGACTTGAGACCGGGAGGGGTTAGAGGTATTCTAGGGGGAGCGGTAAAATGTTATAATCCCTAGAGGACCACCAGTGGCGAAGGCTTCTAACCAGAACGGGTCTGACGGTGAGGAACGAAGGCTAGGGGAGCAAACCGGATTAGATACCCGAGTAGTCCTAGCAGTAAACGCTGTGTGCTGAGTGGTGCAAATTCCCCGTGGATTTGCAACGCTTAAGCGAAGGTGTTAAGCACACCACCTGGGAAGTATAGTCGCAAGACCGAAACTTAAAGGAATTGGCGGGGGCTCGCTACAAGGGGTGCGGCGTGCGGTTCAATCTAATTATACGCAGAGAATCTCACCAGGAGCGACGGCAGGATGAAGGTCAGATTGAAGGTTTTACCTGACGAGCCGAGAGGTGGTGCATGGCCGTCGTCAGTTCGTGCCGTAAGGTGTTGCGTTAAGTCGTACAACGAACGAGACCCATATCTACATTTGCCAGCATGTTCTCCGGAATGAATGGGCACAATGTAGGGACTGCCTTCGAAAGGAGGAGGAAGGTGTGGGCAACGATAGGTCTGTATGCCCCGAATCTCCTGGGCTACACGCGCGCAACAATGGTAGGGACAATGGGATGCAACTCCGAGAGGAGAAGCTAAGCCTCGAAACCCTATCTTAGTCTAGATTGAGGGCTGTAATTCGCTCTCATGACAATGGAATCCCTAGTAATCGGACTTCAACACGGTCCGGTGAACACGTCCCCGAGCCTTGCACACACTGCCCGTCAAACCAACCGAGCAGGGCTTTGGTGAGGATTAGTATTTTTATTAATTCGAACCTAAGTTCAGTAAGGTGGGTTAAGTCGACACAAGGTATCCGTAGGGGAACCTGCGGATGGATCACCTCCTATTTTTTATCAATAGTTATTGATCTGTGCTAACAAACTCAAATGCTCATACATTATACAGGGCCCATAGTCCAATGGTAGAACAGGGCGTTTGCAACGCCCAGATCCGGGTTCGATTCCCGGTGGGTCCATTTTCCAATAGGAATTTATGCAGCTCAGACAACGTAAAGTTTCTGGGTGAAGGATTTCATTTTCATGAAATCATCATAGGCAAGATTATAACCTTAAGTTTCTTACACTATTAGGTGAATGACTTGGCTTGGATTGCCGATGAAGACTGTGGCAAGCTGCATTATGCTTGGGCGAGGCGCACGTAGCCTTTGAACCCAAGATTGTTGAATGGGACTTCCTGTCTTCGAGACGATCGTTTTTACGATGGGAAACGCGGGGAATTGAAACGTCTTAGTACCCGCAGGAAAAGAAATCAATCGAGATGCGGTAATTATCAGCGAGAGAAAACCGTATAGGGCAAACCGAATCCCATACTGAAAGGTATGGGACATGTGGATGGCTAATTTTTTATTCTCATTGAAGAATCTAAACTCTTCTGGAAAGAAGGACCATAGAGGGTGATAGTCCCGTAGGAGTATCTCAATAGGATTTTATTAGTTCAAGAGTAGGGCGTATTGGAAATTACGTCTGAATGTGGGGGCCATTAACCTCCAACCCTAAATACAATCCAAGACCGATAGCGAACAAGTACCGTGAGGGAAAGTTGAAAAGAACCTGTAATAGGGAGTTAAAAGACCCTGAAACCTAATAGTTACAGTATGATGCGGCCTTTAGGGGTTGCATCGTACGTTTCGAATAACGGACCAAGGAGTGTATCTAAGTGGCAAGGATAAATGTATTAAGCATGCATCCATAGCTAAAGCGATTTCCCGCAGGCAACGAGGGGAAAGGTATTAACCTGCCTTAAGTCACTTGGGTACTACCCGAAACCGGGCGATCTATTCTTGAGCAAGGTGAAGCGGAGGTAAAACTTCGTGGAGGCCTGAAGGGGTGCTGCGGACAAGCGTTCCTATGACTTGTGAATAGGGGTGAAATGCCAATCGAGCCCGGTAATAGCTGGTTCCTACCGAAATAGGCCGAAGTCTAGTCTCGACGGAGATTGTAACTGTTGTAGAGCTACGGATTTAAGATTTTGGGGGAGAAATTCCTCGGTCTTTTGTTCAACTCCGAAAATTGTTACATCGTAGAAGTCGGGAAACGCTGGTGGGCGGTAAGCGTCTATCAGAAGAGGGGAACAACCCAGACTACAGTTAAGGTCCCAAAATACTAATTAAGTGTTAAAGGGTGAAAGGTGTATAAGTTCATATACAGATGGGAGGTAAGCTTAGAAGCAGCTATCCTTTAAAGAAAGCGTAACAGCTCACCATTCTAGAGCTTGTGCCCTGAAAATGGACGGGGCTAAATTAGTTACCGATACTGTAGACATTCTAGAGAATTGTGGTAGGTAGGTGTTCTGCTTGAGTAGAAGCTTTTTCGCAAGAGAAGGTGGATCGAGTTGAAATAAGAATCTTGGTGGTAGTAGGATCTGTTTACGGTGAGAATCCGTAATACCGGAAGGGCAAGGGTTTCTTGGCAATGTAGATCAGCTAAGAGTTAGTCAATCCTAACCCGACTCGTAAATGAGTAAGGGGAAAGGGAAAACGGTTAAAATTCCGTTACTATTCAAATACCCGGCAACGATAGCGTTGTATCCGACGGTTCCGGCTAAATCAACACATCTTATCTGGTGTGTCAACTGAAATAAGTCGAGTGAGTATCATAACGATGAGATCTCGATTAAATTTAGGAATAGTGGACTGTATAGTCCATTTGGTTTAGGCCTGGACCCAGTGAAAAGGAGACAACGATGAATTTTGAATAATTGTACCCAGAACCGGCACAGGTGCCCCTAGGTGAGGAACCTAAGGTATGAGGGAGTAATCTTTCTAAGGGAATTCGGCAAATTAGTCCTGTATCCTTGGTATGAGGGATCCCTGCGGTTGTATCTGTATGGATGCGATTACAGGGCGCAGTGACAAGAGGGGTCCGACTGTTTAACAAAAACATAACTGACTGCCAGCCTGCAAAGGTGTGTATAGTCAGTGACGTCTGCCCAGTGCCAGTACTTAAAAGCTTGTTTCAACGAGCCTAAGAGCTGGTAAACGGCGGGAATAACTATAATTCTCTTAAGGTAGCGTAATGCCTTGTCGTTTTATTGACGACGTGCATGAAAGGCGTAACGAGATCCCTACTGTCCCTAGAAAGAGTCCCCCGAACACACTATACTGGTGCAAAGGCCAGTGACATCCAGTGGGAAGTAAAGACCCCGTAGAACTTCACTACAGCTTGTTGTTGTAATGTGAGTTTTGTCGTGCAGTATAAGTGGGAGTTGTTTAAGCATGGACGCTAGTTTATGTGTAGACTCAAGTGAGATACCACTCTTCAAAATTTACATTACTCACTTCTGACATCAGAAGGACATCGGCAGGTGGGTAGTTTCGCTGGGGCGGCAGCCAGCTGAAAAAATATCAGCAGGGCCCTATGGTTGACTCAATCGGGTCAGAAATCCGATGTAGAGTGCAAAAGCAAAAGTCAGCCTGACTGTGTTTTGAATTGCAAGAAACGCAGCAACGAAAGTTTGGTTTAGCGAACCCTCGTGTCCTTATTAATGAGGGCCGAGGCAGACAGAAAAGCTATCTCGGGGATAACTGAGTGGTAGCGCCTAAGAGTTCAAATTGACGGCGCTGTTTGCTACGACGATGTCGGCTCAACTCAACCTGGGCGTGCAGAAGCGCCCAAGGGTGGGGGTGTTCACCCATTAAAGAGTTTCGTGAGCTGGGTTCAGAACGTTGTGAGACAGTTTGTTCAATATCTAGTGGATGTGTTTAGAATCTGAGAGGAAGGATCTCTTAGTACGAGAGGAACAGGGGTTCGTGGCCTCTGGTGTATCGGTTGTCTGATAAGGCAGGCCGAGCAGCTACGCCATAAGTGATAAGAGCTGAAAGCATCTAAGCTCGAAGCACACCTCAAAAAGAGATTCTACAAGCGCCCGCAAAAGACGGGTTTGATAGGAGTGGCGTGTAAGTATCAAGGCAACGAGATATTCAGCGCGCACTTACTAACAGCTTGAACACAATTTAAAGGTTATAAAATATCTTGCCTATGTTAATTTCCTTTTTGGAAATTTTTTTCTTTTTTTTTCTTTTAACATTAACTTTATAAAGCATATACTACAAATATAATTGTAGGTAAGTGCCTGACTATCCTGACAATGGGAGGAAAGTCCACACACTAAATAATCGGTCGCTTAATAATATTAAGTCGGAGAAATCCGAGGCAACCGCTCAGAAACGGCACGTCCTTATATCGTTAAAACCCATGATGTTGCGAAGTTTTCGGTGACGAAAATGAGTTAACCAGCTGAGAAGATATGAGGGAACGATGAAACGGCGAGTCCCGACTTAGTGCAAGTCTTAGAGACGCTTAGTCGAATGTCAGAGGATCTGTTCGTGTTTTTCAAACGAAGGTCTTAACAGAAAGTGGCTTACACTTGCCTACACTTTATTTTTAGAAACATTTAAATTCTAAAGAAATAAAAATCAATTATGAGATTTGACAAACATATAATATTTGCACTTCTATTGGCATTGACATTTTTATCAATAGGGACAGCATATTATAGTAATGCTGAAAGTTGGTCAAAAGTAGATTCATTTTATTTCTCGACTATGACATTAACAACGATCGGATATGGAGATTTAACTCCAACATTTGATGAATCAAAGATTTTCACGTCGATATATGCTTTATTGGGAATAGGAATAATACTATATTTGATTGGTTCCATAATTGCAAAATTCTTTTTTCAAAAAGAAGTTTATTTTGACAAATTATTAAAAAAATTTGAGAAATAATAACCTTTATAAATTAACTAAAATCTAATTTAACGATGGCAGACAACAAAATACAATTACCTTCCGGAATGGGAGGCTTGATAAGATATTCAGAAAACTCAACGTCCAACATTCAATTCAAACCAGGGACGATTGTTTTATTCATAATATTAGTAATAATAATAGAAATTATGTTACATACATGGGGCGGAAAATTAATATGATGCCCGGAATGAATCCTAGACAAATGAATAAAATGATGCAAAAAATGGGCATCAAACAAGATGAAATTGATGCATCTGAAGTAATAATAAAAACTCCTGGGAAAAATTTAGTTATAAAAAATCCATCTGTAACAAAAGTAGATATGATGGGACAAAAAACATTTCAGATTATAGGGGAGATCACAGAAGAATCACCAATCTCTGAAGAAGATATCAATACTGTTGCGGAACAAGCAAATGTTTCTAAAGAAGATGCCAAAAACGAATTAGAAAAAACAAATGGTGATTTAGCTGAAGCAATAGTGAATTTATCAGAATAACTTACTTTTATATATTTTAATCAACTACCAATTGTATGCAAAAATTTAGTAATCTTGTTTTAGAAGCAAATAAAAAATTAAAATTGGCAGATCATATTGCCTATGTCACTTATCCCTTATTAAAAGAAACAAAATTATTGTTGACTATTCTGGAGAATACAAATAAATCTTTGATTCTTGCCTTAAACGCATATTTACATTATGATCATCTATACAAGAGGATCTCGCACATTCCAGAATCCTTGGGAGATAAATTAGATATTTTTGAAAGATCTTCAGCAAAAAGATATAATTTGGAAGGATATAAACAACTAATTTTAGAAATAAATGAAATTTTAAAAAAACATAAGGATGCACCAGTTGCATTTGTGAAAAAAGATAAACTAGTAATCTGTTCAAAAAATTATAAGATAAAAACATTAGAGATTGAAGATGCCAAAATGTACTTATCAAAAGCAAAACCTTTTATATTAAGACTGCACAATATACTGAAACAAGAACATGCAAATAGACGACGCTAAAGAAGAAATTAAAAGAGCTGACCACCTCATCTATGTAAGTTTAAAATATACTAGAACCTGCGATATTATGCAAAATATATTTAAGAGATTGGTCGCCGCATATGATCATGCTATTTTGGCATCGTTAGAAAAAGCAAAAGAGCAGGGAAAAACGGAGTTCATCCCGAATTCAAAAATGTTAAAGGCGGAAAGCCTATACCGATTAAAAAGAAAATTCAAAGAACATTTAGACTTATATTTTTTTATGAAAAAAGTTGGCGCTTCTGATTTTGGAAGAAGGGAAGAATATAGAAAACACGTAACAATGCTTTGTTACATCACAGAAGAAAAAATAGTAGAAATTAATGTTCCACAAGTAATGGAATATTTTGAAAAAACAAAATTATTTATAAATGATGTTGAGGAATATTTAGGATGACTCATTATGTGGGGATTTTATCCGGGAAAGGCGGTGTAGCAAAAACTACCACTGCTGTAAATTTGAGTGCAGCAATGAATCATTTCGGAAGAGACGTTGTATTGATGGATGCGAATTTATCCACTCCAAATGTGGGATTACATCTTGGTGCAGCAGTTGTTCCAATAAATTTACATCATGTTCTAAAAGGAAAAAATCACATTTCTGAATCAATTTATCTGCATCCTTCTGGAATAAAAATAATTCCTGCAGGATTATCAATCAAAGATTTGAAGGATGTTGTTCCTGAAAATTTAAAAAAAGTTTTGCCTTCATTAGATGGCCTAACTGATATTGTAGTAATTGATGGTGCGGCAGGACTTGGAAGAGAAGCTTTAGCATTAATGAACGCAGTAGACGATATAATCATAGTAACTAATCCAGAACTTCCAGCAGTTGCAGATGCAATGAAAACAATTAGAATTGCAGAAGATTTGGGAAAAAATGTGAGGGGAGTGGTAGTAACAAAGACTGGTGGAGAAGGAGATATTTCAGATTTAAATTTACAAACACTCTTGGAAAAACCAATTTTATCGACGATTCCTTACGACACAGCAATAAGATCGAGTTTGATAAAGAAAGATCCAGTTATTTACACGCATCCCAAAAGTAAAAGTTCAATAGCATATAAAAAATTAGCTGCAGAATTAATTGGGATAGAATATGATGAAAAACCTGCAGGAAAATTCACAAGTTTCATGAATAGGTTAAGATCAAAGTAAAACCAATAACTTTAAAAGTAAATTATTCATTTAATTCTTTATATAGTGGCGATAGTAGTTAAGTGGTTATAATACACGGTTGTGGTCCGTGTGTCCGGAGTTCGATTCTCCGCTATCGCATTATTTAAAATGGCAAACTCAACTAAATGGGATTTAGAAAAACATTTCGATAAATCAAAATTTGAAGAACAGAGAAAACTTTGGAAAACAGAAGTAACAAAATTTGCAGAAAAATATAGAAAAGATAATTCTTATTTGAAAGATTCAAAAAAATTATTAATGGCCCTTGAAGAATTAGAGGAATTAGAAACAAATTACGGTTCAACCTCTGATGAAGTTTATTATTACTGGTTAAAGTCTCAAAAAGATCAAGACGATCCAAAAATAAAAGCAAAATTTAATCAAATAGAAAATTTTTCAATAGAGATCTCGAATCAATTAGAATTTTTCATGTTAGATTTAGCAAAAATATCTGAAGAGAAACAAAAAGAATTTTTATCAAATGAAGAATTAAAAAAATATAAGCATTTATTGAAAAAATTATTTGAGAATGCAAAATATTTACTTTCAGAAAAGGAAGAAATAATTTTAAATTTAAAGTCCCAAAGTTCATATTCCCTTTGGGTATCAATGGTAGAAAGATTATTGTCCAAAGAACAAAGAGAAGTAAAAGGGGAATCTGGAGAATCAAAAAACAGAACCTATGAAGAACTATTGTCTTTACTAAAATCAAAAGATAAAGATATTAGGGATGGTGCCGCAAAAGCATTTAATGATATTTTGGAGAATAACGTTAATGTGGCCGAAGAGGAACTAAATGCCGTATTGAATAATAAACAAGTCAATGATTCATTAAGGGGATTAGAACGTCCAGATGAGGCAAGACATGTGTCTGACGACATAGATACTAGTGTTGTAGACACATTAGTAAAAACAGTTGAAGAAAATTATGACATTTCTCAAAAATTTTACAAGTTGAAGGCAAAATTACTTGGTTTACAAAAATTAGAATATCATGAAAGGGCAGTAGAGTACGGGAATATAACCAAAGAATACTCTTATGAAGATTCAATAGATTTAGTTAGTAAAACATTCAAAAATTTAGATGAAGATTTCACAAAGATAATAACTGGGTTTGTAGAAAATGGGCAAGTAGATGTTTTTCCAAAAAAAGGAAAATCTGGCGGAGCATTTTGCGTACACATGTTAAAAAAACAACCAACATTCATATTATTAAATCATAAAAATAAAATAAGTGATGTTCGAACAATTGCTCATGAATTTGGGCACGGGATCAATAATGAGATGATGAAGAAAAAACAACCTTCGCTTTATTTCGATACTCCAACTTCTACGGCGGAAGTCGCAAGTACATTCATGGAAGATTTTGTAATGCAAGAATTACTTCGGGGTGCAGATGATGAAACAAGACTGGCACTACTGATGCAAAAGTTGAATGAAGAAATTTCAACAATCCATCGACAAATCGCATGTTATAAATTTGAACAAGAATTGCATGATGCATATAAAAATTCCGGACATTTATCCAAAGACGAAATTGGTAAATTATTCCAAAAAAATATGGCGGCATACATGGGTGACTTTGTAGAACAATCTGAAGGTTCGGAAAATTGGTGGGTATATTGGAGCCACATAAGGCGCTTTTTTTATGTATATTCTTATGCATCCGGATTACTGATCTCAAAAGCAATGCAATCGATGGTTAAAAAAGATCCAAAAAATATTGAAAAGGTAAAGGAATTTTTATCTGCAGGATCCTCGGAATCTCCAAAAGATATTTTTTTGAAATTTGGAATAGATATCTCAAAAAAAAGCTTCTGGGAACAAGGATTAGCCGAAATCAGAGATTTACTTTCAGAAACAGAAGATCTTGCAAAAAAATTGGGCAAAATTTAAATATAATCAACAATTAAGATAAATATGGATTCGAAAGCTAGGTGGAGATTATTCAAAAAAACAATAAAAATAGCTGTAGCAATTTTAATCACTATTTGGCAATACCATTTATGGCGAGAAAAAAAAGAATTAGAGCAAGATAACGTACACTATCAAAAAGAATTCTAATCAAAACCTATTTAAACAAAAGAATAGGAGGTTTACATCATGGAATTACAATTACCAAAGGGAATGAGGGACATTCACCCAGAAGATAAGATTCTTAGAGAAACAATTACAAAAGAATTAACAAAAATCTTCGAAGTATATGGTTTCAACCCTTTAGAAACCCCTATTGTAGAAAGATTTGATGTATTATCAAATAAATTCGGCGCAGGAGAAACTTCTGACGCTATGAGGGAAACATTCAAACTAGAGGATCAAGGAAGTAGAAAACTTGGTCTAAGATTCGATTTAACAGTACCATTGGCAAGATATATTGCGATGAACCCAAACATAAAATTACCTTTCAAACGTTATCAGATTGGAGAAGTATTCAGAGATGGACCAATAAAACTTGGGAGATATAGGGAATTTTGGCAATGTGATGTGGACAGTGTTGGTTCAAGGAATATGTTAGCAGATGCAGAATTAGTAAAATTAGCATTGGATGTATTCAAAAAATTAAAGTTAAATGCCCATATTGAAATTAACAACAGGAAACTTTTGGAATCTTTGATGTTAAATGCTGGAGTAAAAAAATCAAAGATGCAAGACGCAGTAATAATAATTGATAAGTTACAAAAGATTGGATTAGAGGGTGTTACGGCAGAACTTTCAAAAATATTCGATGAATCCACAATTGAAGGAATAGTAACAATTTTAAAAATTGAGGGCACACCACAACAAATTTTCGATCAATTAGAACCTATGATCAAGGGTGCTGATGGAAGGGAAGGAATAGAAGAATTAAAAAAAATATTTACATATTTCAATAAAAAACAAAAAGAAATGATTAAATTAAATCTCTCTTTAGCAAGAGGTTTTAGATATTACACTGGTACTATTTTTGAAGGATTTTTAAATGACTCTCAAGTTACCTCCTCCATTTGCGGTGGTGGAAGATATGATAATATGATTGCAGATTATGCAGGGTCAGGAGAGTATCCTTCCGTAGGAATATCATTTGGATTAGATGTTATTGCAGAAGCAATAAAAATTGAGAATCCAGATCAGATAAAAACAAAAGTAAAACTTTATGTTATCCCAATTAAAACTACAAAAGAAGTAATACAAAAAGCTACGAGTGAATCAATAAAAATAATAGATAAACTAAGGAAAGAAAATCTTCCTGTTGATATGGATATCACTTCTAGAGCAATTTCTAAAAATTTAGATTATGTTGACAAATTGAACATCCCATACGCTTTAATAATTGGTAAAAAAGAAATAAATCAACATAAATATACCTTGAGAAACATGAAAACCGGGAAAGAAAAATTAGTTTCTTATGAGGATTTATTAAGAAAATTAAAATAAAAAAAAATTAAAGTTTTTTATAAATTGTTGCTAATGCAGTCATATATGTGACTCCATATAGGAATCTTTGAATTCCACCACCAATATCAAAAAATAATATTTTAGGTATTAGGGCTAGTACAATCGCAATTAAGAATCCATAACCTACTGCCAATATCCATGTTCCAATAAATTTGCCAGTAAATGCTTTTTTCCAGACTATCTTTTTGAAACCATCTTCAAATTTAAATTTATTTGAATAATTAATCAAAGCTGAATTACTCACAAGAATCGATAAAGCAAACAAAGTAATCGCTAGCATAAATAGTACAAAAACAGGGCCAGTAATGTTTTCTGCTAAGAGTGAAATAAAACCAGGATGTATAGCAAAAACCATCATATACTCAAATGGATTGTCAACAATCGTAGCAAGAGATAACGATAATAAAATTAATGCAGGAAGCATATATGTGAATGATATTATGCTACCAAGTATTCCCGTAATAAATAAGTTACCAAAATTTTCCCATTTAGGCATTGCAAATTTTCCAGTCATCGCAGTTTTAGCACACCTAAACTGATATCCAATTGAAATAAAATTAACTATCGGAATTATACTAATAATAATTCCTATCAATAATTTGTTAAAATCCGTAAATGGTCGCCGCATGGCATCAATCAAATGTTTCATATTTTAAACCTCCTCAAAATATCTTTTTAATTGGATGAATCAAAGTAGATAAAAACAAAGAAATTAATCCTGCAACTTCTGAACTCTTTTCTTGTATTTTGTTCATAGTTCTATTTTCACCCCACCGATCCAACGTGATAATGAGTTATATATAAAAATTAAAATCAATACTAAGATAAAAAAAGATATTGCCCCAACAAATGATGCAATAAGAATTGAATTCCATCCAATATTTTCTCCACTCCCATTAGGAATTATTTTTGCAAAGAATATATCGATTAAAACACTTAAAAAACTAAATGCTGCTAGCATTTTCATACTAGATTTCATATCAATTCTTTTTATTTCTTTCATTATTATCATTTTCTAAATTTAACTGTATATAAATCTTTTCAAAATGTGCAGACTGTTTCATATTAATTTTATCATGATTTTCTAAATGAAGCAAGGGCATGAATGTATAGACCTTGTCTGTTTTTTCCCCGCCATCCAATAAATGATTGAAAGTAATATCATCTTCATTTTTCTGAAACCAATCAATTATTGAACCATGGATGCTCTTTATTTTTTCACCAAGGTTGATATTTCGTTCAGGGATTCTAATTGATTCTGGAATTCTGTCAAATCTTCTCTTCCTTATCTCCCTTCTTTCATCAACTTCCAATGCCTTTTCTAATGCCCCGACTAGATCATTAAGGGTAACCTTCCTTTTTCTTGTTTGGGGAGTTTTAATTGTCAATCTTACATTATGATCATTGGTTCCTAGGTGGTAATTACTTGAATATCCATCCTCTTCATCATCCTCTTCATTCGAAAACAATAAACTATCAAAGTCAGCAAAATTATTATTCAGTAGATTATTAGTTTTTATTTTCAATAAAATGGATGCTGCTAAAACAACTTTTCCAGAAACAAAAAAATTAACCTCTTTCAACTGTTTCACAATATCCACGTATTTTTTTGCTAACAAAGAAATATCTACATCCCATGGGTCAATCCCTTCCGATTTAACTAAATCCTTAATAAGATCTTGCCATGTAATCTCATCTCTTTTTAGCAGCATATCTAATATTTGATCCTGCATATCCTAAAAAAACATCTCGAATTAATAAAGATTTCTAAGAATCAAAATTATTATAAAGGAAAATATATTCTCTAAACTATGTATGAAAGTGCGCTATCCTTGGGCAGATTTGAAAAATACTTCAAAGAGAGAAGGTTAGGCGAGTTCTATTTTCCAAATGGCGAATGTTTAATTGGACCAGCAGAAGGAAAGATTTCAGAGCGACACGGTCCATTCCACATAGAAATGGATGATCTATATCGTACAATAACTGGGTGGGATGAAAATGGTAACAAAGAGTTGCCGTTGGAAGATATACTTGGGGTAATGATTTTTGGAGATGCAGTAAGATATCCAGGTTATAGGTCAAGGAAGAAATATTGGTTATTTGGCGAGAAAATAAATACTGAAAAACAAGAAAAGATTCAGCCATCCTATGCAGACATTTTAATAATTACAAAAAAAACAGAGGATTATTCGCCAAAAATTTTGGAACCTGAGATTTATTCAAGAGATGGTATCCAGATTACGGCAGGAGGAATAAGACCCCACATAATTGATTATACAAATTATTTTCACAGATTTTTTAAAAATTCCATATCAGAATGTGGAAATTTAGATGATGGGATAATGATTCTAGAATGTAATAATGAATTAATAAGGGATCAATCAATATCAAATGAATTTATACCGCACACAATTGCTTGGAAAGAGGATAAAAATACAAAATTATATGCCGGAATAGACTTTATTTTCAATTAATTCAATTTAGACACACTTATAAATGGTTTTTGATTCACCTTAATATGACAAGATTAAATAAGCAAGATATAAGAGATATCCGATTTCACAAAACTAAGGCTAAACTATTAGCAAAATTAGGTAATGAAGAAGAATTGAACAATTGTTACAATAATATATTGGAGATCAGTTACAAGGATGAAGATATAGAAAAACATGATAGGATAAGGGAATCTTTTTTCGAAATAAATAATCATCACCATTATACGGGTGAATCAGACATCTATTCACAATTTAGTAAAAAAATTGAATCCTTAGAAACCGATGCAGAGAAATTAATAGATTTCTACACAAAAATAATCAAAGATGCCCACAACACCCATCTGGAATTGCATAATCTAGATAGAAAATTTAAAAGAAGGGGAAGAGAAGGATATTATAAAACTCTTAGTGAGATTTGCGAAAATGAAATTGATGTTATAAGATCAATGTCGCCATCAATAAGATATGATAAGGCAAGCAAACTAGAAGAAATTGGAGAGCATGAGCAGGCATTAGATTGTTATAATAACATAATCCGATTATTCCATGGAGACAAAATTGCTGTTGAAAATAGGGCTAGACTTGAGGAAAAATTGGGAAGGGAAGATCTTGATAAATTTTTAGAGGGTTGCAAGCCAACTCAAATGACTAATCTTGGAACTCAGAGTATGTTACTGTTTGGAGGATCAATAGTCGGCGCAATTGCAGGCGGAGTTACAAGCTACCTTCTGTCGCAAGACATTGCATCAGTTGCCAATGATAATGGATTCTTATGGGATCAAGAAAATGTTAGCAAAGGATTAATTTACGGCGGAGCATTAATTGGCGGATTCCTTAGTTCAATAGGATTATCAAAAAAATATAAAGAATAATTATTATTTATAATCTATGCCTCGAACTTTAAGTTCGTTAATTAGAGAATCATATTTTATTTGATAATCTTTATCTTTTTTCATTCCAAAAAAGAACCTAGCATTATCATTATTTATTATTTTTTCTAGTAATGTTTTAACTTCTGAGTTCAGTATGTCATATACCCTATTTTCTTCAAAGAAAGCTTCTTTTGCTAAATAACAATCAGTTAAATAATTCTCTCTTCCAGAATTAACATTATATTCTATCCCATCCACATTCATTTCTCTAAATCTTTTTCTCATCTGGTCGATATCCATATTTAGGGTAGTTATGCATTCTTTAAAAAGATAATTATTTCCGTATTAGTATCTCTTCTAGGGCCCATTTTCTTTGGCCTTCTAAGTTATCAGCTGCCAAAGTTCCACAGATAGTATTTCCATCTTTATGTAAATCTGTTCGAATAGTATATGGGCCGGATTGAGTCATTTTATGAAAATAATTTTGATTATCGACTTCCCCTCCCTGGGCATACCATGGTTCTACGGAATATGTAGGATTTAAAGAAAATGTGATTCTTATATTGTTCTCTGATAGATCTTGTATTCTTAATTCAATTCCGCAATTAGTATCATCTCTATTTACAGAAGCAAAATGTGCATGTCCAGTATATGTTCCTGACCATTCAGGACCTATAATCTCACTCTCTTGAGTTGGACCCAGATAACCTTCACATCCGGATAAACTAGCTAACATTCCTAGTCCTACAATTGATTTTTTTATGAGATTCATATAAATAAAGGAATGGAACTAAATATATAAATTTAATTACATCCATTCAATTAATTTAATAAAACTATTTGGATTTTCTCTTTTGGGTTCAATTCCAATGACCATATTTTCTGTTGCCCAATAATAACTAGTCTCAATTTCATCTAAAGAAAACCAATTATCATTTTCACCTGCCCAACCATAATTTATATGAATTTGATTTATACCATTATAATTTTTCCACCCATCAACAACCATGGCATGTATTAAACTAGAATATAGTACTGGGCGATTATTATTTATTTCTTCTTGGATAATGGAAAACCATTCTTCTTCGTTAGGATGATCAAAACGTCTTAATCCTTGAGAGGAGGATTTATATTTAAAATTGTTAATTAAAGCATATCTGGCACTGGAGATTGATGCACCAGATCCACATCTACTATAATCTGCGTGTAGTGCTGCACTAACTTCGAATGCCAATTCAGATACTGCATCTTTAACATTTTGATTAGAGTTACCATCAACATGGTCTTCCATGTATTCATAATTATATTTATCTCTAAAATTAGCTATAATCCAACTTCCTGGAGTGCTACTTCCGCAATTTGTATCTCCTTCCCACCACCATTCTTCCACACCTTCTCCAAAAATTGGCCATTCGTGGTAATTAATAATCTGGGCAGTTGCTAATGATGTACAACCAACAAATGTCCTTCCACCATCACCCATTGGTGCAAGGGTATTAAAAGGATAATCTTGGTGCCAAGTTGTAGTTAGTAATGGTCCAAAATGTTCATTTTTTTCTAATTCTAATTTCCCATATAGTAATTGAGAATGCAATAAATAATTTATATTTGCTTTAGGAAATGCTGCTAATTTTTGTTCTTTAGTAAGTTCTAATGACAAATTTACTCTCTGATATAAATTTTCAATTACATACTCTTCAATTTTTTGAAAAGATCCTGTTTCACTCCATGACTTTATTGGAGATAATTCATTAATAGATGGAATTATGACATAGCCAGATGGATCAATATGGAATATATAACCCACTAATAGATTTTTATTATACAATTTTGTTGAAGATTTAATTGATGGATTTTCTTGTTCATTCCAATTTCCTTGTTGAGAGATTATTGTTTCTAGCCAAGATGTACATATAATTTCTGCATTATCAAAAGAAATATTATCTGCAATAACTGAATTTGAAGAATTGAGAATAAAAAAAAGAATTACAAATCCCGCCATTAGTAGTTTTTTCATATAAAGGGAAATTGATTAAGACTTAAAAAATGATTTATTTTCTTGTTGGTGTGATCAATATTGGAATTATTTCAAACTTTAGAAAGAAATTCAGGAATAAATAGCACTAAAGCAAGGTTTATATATATATTTTTAACCTCTAAATTATATGGGAAAAGAGATTAAAAAGGAAACTGATTTCTGGGGAAATAAGAAAGATGTCATCTATGAGGACGGAAACAAGATAGGTGAAACCAAAAAGGAAACTAGTTTCTGGGGAAATGAAAAAGAAGTAACTTATGATAATGATGGAAATAAAGTTTCTACTACTACTCATGAAGATTCTTTTTGGAATGGTCCTTCTTCAAAAACTTATGATAATGATGGAAATTTAATGTCTGAAACCAAACATGAACAAGGTTTTTTTGAAAATAGAAATGATATTTATGAAGATGGGGAAAAAACTGGTAGTTTAGAAACAAAACATGGCTTTTTAGGGGGCAGAAAAGAAGTATTAACAGAAGATTGGGACAACACCAATAGAAAAAGAAATGATATTGATTTAACAACAAGAACAATAAGAAAACAAGAAAAAGAAGAAAGTAGAGAATATTCATCTTCCGGAAGTTATTCAAGTACTTCAAAAAATAATTTAGAAAAAAGGTTGCGTGATCCTCAAAAAGGAATAATAACAAAAGCAGCTGGAACCTTGGGCGGAGGAGTTTTAGGGGCAGTAATTGGTACTGCTGCAGGATTAGCAACAGGATTTGCAGGTGCGTTGGCAGTAGGAATATCTTTATCGATTCCACATTCAATTTGTGAAATCTTAAGTGGAGAAGAAATTACATGGTTTAATACTACCTTAGAATATATTTTTTATGGGGGGGGTGTTTTAGGTGCTGGAATTGGTGCAATTTCTGGTGCAAATAAAGCATACAATTCTATAAAATATGAAAAAATAGATAAAAATAATCCTAAAAAAACACCAAAAAATAATTTAGAAACCTTGGTAAAAGATACAAAAGTCAAAGATCCCGCATTAGAAACTATGATAGGTGGGATTGGGGGTGTATTCGGTGCAGCAGCAGGTTTTGGTTCAATTTCTGTGCCGTTATTGGGTCAAACTATTTTAAATAAAATTGGAGTGATGGATTCATATCCGCTATCTGCAGGTTATATGGATGAGCATTGGTACATACCTGTAATTGCTGGAGCAGTAATTGGTACTACTTATGGAATTAAATTAGCAATAAAAGATAGGAAAAAATCCTAAAAAGCTTCTAACAATTCTTTAATCAATTCAGGTTGATTATATTGATAAATATCTTGAATATCTAAATTAATAATCTTTTTCTTAATATACTGTTCTGGAAATCTGTTTCCAATTTCTTCTCTTTGGATTTCTTCAAAGACATAAACGACATCAGCTTCTTTTAATAATTCTTCAGTTAACCTATTTTCATCATTATACAATGAAGTAAATTTTCCACCTAATAATTTTGCAGCAGTTGGACTTCTATTTTGTGATTGATTACAAATGAATAGTTTATTCATGTTTTCCAAAACTTTTACCCAATAATTCTTCTATTTTATCAAATCTTTTTTTACATAAAATAATATTAATTAAGACTTATAAAATAATTCATTTCTTCTCACCAATATAATAAAAATAATCGTAAGTCCCATCTGGAGTTTCTAATAAATATTGCAAGCAGTGAATCAGGCATTCATACTGCAGAATATGCTTCGAACTTAATGAAATAACTTTCTTGTTTTTTATAATTCTAATTAATGAAACTCGGATGATTTCAATTCTATTTTTAGCTGTTCAAGAAAATTCTCAATATCTTTTTCTGTCAAATCACAATATTTTGTTTCATCTTTCCAATGTTCCATCGGAAGACAAGAATTCTGAATTTTTTGAATAGTTTCATCATAATACTTTTCTTCAACTACATCATTCACTTCATTTGAAAAATCTGCAATCCCTTCTGCAATTTTCTGTTGTTTTTCTACATCTTTTTCAGTCAATAATTTCTCAAATAATTCAATATATTTGTTGACAATGATTTTCTTTTCCATATATTGGCTATATCTTTGCCCCTTTTATAATTTGCGAAATCGTCCCTCACTACGCCACTCTTGCGTTTCAGCAATTAAAAAAGGGAATGCAAGAAGAGATAAAACAGAATAGTTCAAATCTATAAATTCAAAGCAAAATAAAAATTTGTTCATGATAATTAATTAATATACGCCCTAATCTCTTCAATTATCTCCTCGGGAGTTTTATTTTTTACATAAATTATTTTATTACATAATTCTTTTAAAGATCCAGGAAATTTTTTGTAATTTTGATCCACTTTTTTCATCAATTCTAATTTATCCATTTCCCTAAAATGCGCCCTTTTTGATTCCCGTTCAAATAAAAATTCAATTGAGTTTTCTATATCTTCGGTTGGAAGTAATCCAATTATGAATTTCGATTTTTCTTTTGCAATTTTTTTAACTTGGTTACTTGCCTCTTCAAATTTTGTAGACGAAAT
>Ga0209249_1001156_pt1 | contig 26761 bp, 22 predicted proteins | sample SaaInlV_200m_DNA_4_FD_184653 | JGI IMG/M metagenome (GOLD analysis project Ga0209249, IMG submission 184653) | Marine microbial communities from expanding oxygen minimum zones in the Saanich Inlet - SI037_S3LV_200m_DNA (SPAdes) (version 2) | ecosystem: Environmental > Aquatic > Marine >...
GTCGTCCACCCATTCTGGGTTGACCAAAATAGTGGACGATTTGCTCCGGAATTAGTGGACGGCATGCTCCGGAATTAGTGGACGGCATGCTCCGGAATCAGTGGACGACATGCTCCGGATTTTGCACTTAACGGCAGTCTATATGGTCTGGCGCTTCTGGCAACGCTATAGCTGGGAAAAGAAAGTCTACGCGCTTTACTATATTTTAAGCTTCGCTGTTTTATTTGTTTCTGGCGTACTTTTAATTATATTAAAGTACCAAATCCTTGCTACCCCCTTCATCTTGACTGTTGCCAGCCTAATTCCCTTTGGGCTTTCTGTTGGTATGGTACGCCAATACTTCGGAAAATATACAAAACCTTATGTTTGGTTTGCCACAATTGGTCTATTAGCAATTGCTTACTCCGCTTTTACTGGCTCAAGTATCAAAGCTATTGCTGTCCCCCTCTTCCACAGCGTTGCAGGACTTATCATCGTTTTAGGCCCCTTCCTGGTTAAACAATACGGTGAAGGCAATCCAGCCAAAGGTTTTTGGTGGGTTAGTGTTGGTGGTGTCATAATCAGTGCCGCAGGCATGGCTTTGGCATTTCTCAATGCTGGTAGCCAATTGCTATTCTTCAGCGTTCCAGTTGTTAACGCTCTTTTATCCGCGCTCCTCTTGCTCATGGCTCTAGCTTTTGCGTGGGGTTTCATGAAAGATATCAAAGCATAAAGAATCTTTTATAAAAAATATCCGCAACCTGCCTTTCTTGGGGTTGCGGATATTTTTTTGCAAAATTACTGAATGTTGCCTTTTAATAAATACGTTTTTTCAACTTTATGTTATCTTTATCTTGTGCATTCATGCACGATAAAATGCAATTCATTCTTCTACATTAATAAATTGCAATAAAACACAAAATGGGATGCTTATTCCCATAAATCTTATTTGAAACGGAGAAATCTCAATATGAAAGAACTAGCAAAACGTTTCGATTACCTTTTTCGCTCCACGAGAGGCTTGGCATTAGTTGCTATCGCCGCCGTCTCTATCGTGACAGCGATCTGGGGTACGCTCTCAGGCCCAATGGTCGAGTGGGGCATTCGAGACATCACCGTTAAAGTGCTGGGTATGGATTTGGTGCAAGCTGACCGTGAAGGTCGCATCATCATGCTCTATCACACCATCGCAATGACTGTCATTGCCATCGAAGTCTATTTCATGACAGAAATTCTGCCTATGAAACGCCACGAGCAGGTCATGATTAACGGCACAATCACCGTTGGTTATTTGACCGCGATGATCTTTGGCTTGATCTTTGGCTATTTCGGACATAACTTCGCTTATCATGGCGTATTTTTAGTCGGGCAATCGCTGGTCTTTTTCGCAGGTATTTTACTTGTTGCCGCACTTTGGCCCTGGAAAAAAGAATATCTTTTACCAGAAGATTCACCCTATGCGCGCACCAAAAATGGTGTCAATATCGAACGTGCTGCCTTTTTCGTTATGGCTATCGCGACTTTGGTCTCCGCAACCTGGGGCGCAGTAACTGGTTCTTTCTGGGCAAATGGACACGAAACCTTCCTCGGTGAAGACCTTATCCGTATTCCACATAAAACTGCTCTACAAAAAGCGATTATTGGTCACTTGCATATCATGCTCACACTGGTTGCAATTGGCATCACGCTGATTGTTGGCAAGTGGATGGATTTCAAAGGCAAGCTGCATCAATGGGCAATGCCAATTATGATCATCGGTACAATCACGATTACCTTCGGCGCACTTTCCATTGTTTGGATGGAATGGGCACATAACACCATTTATATCGGTTCTGTTTTCGTGATGTTCTCCGCGCTACTTTACGTAATTTACTCTTGGGGTAAATTGATTAAAGACGGCACTGCTGGTATTGAAAAACCAACCTTCGGACAAAAAATCAAAGCCTTGCTCGCAGATCCTCTCAAATTTGGTTCAGGCTGGCAGATGGTTTTCATGAACTTCACCGTTAGCGGTGTAGGTATTTTCATGGCAATCCGCTTAGAGCAAATTTTCCGCGTTTGGCCCCACCGTGAAGAGCGCATTACCTTGACTGGGCACTGGCATATTCTCTCTGGTTTAATTGCCACTATTATTCTTTTCTACTTCATCGATCTTTCTGGCATCAAAGGGAAAATGCGCAAATGGGCTGGCTGGACAATCATCCTTGGTTCTGACTTTGCCTTTGGCGCAGCGACAGTCTTCTCGATGAAGCGTCTCTTTGTTTCAGATATTGCCCAGCAGCCTTTGGTGAACACCACTATGCTCATCATCGACTTTGGCTTAGGCATCATCTTGGTCTTGCTGGCGATCTTTATGGGCTGGCGTCTCTTTGATCTCTTCTCAAAAGATGGTCTCTGGGCTGAAGAATACGATGCAGAACAAAAAGCCAATGCTCAAGCCGATATTGAAGATCAAAAACGAAAACTTGCCGAACTTGAGGCAACCCTCAAGGAGGTGTCCAAATGAAAAAGATTATCTTCAGCCTACTCCTGATTGGCTTACTGGCAACAGCTTGTGCGCCAGCACCGAATGTTGGCGCGATTAACGATCTCCCGTATGTTGATACAGGCGTTGATACGGAAGCGTGGGCAACTGTCCCCGCGGGCGATTTTCCCTCCGGTCAACAAGATCATCTAACCTATGTAGATGAATTCCAAATTATGATCACGGATGTCACCGTCGAACAATATGCGAACTATCTTAACGACGCGATTGCCTCTGGCGATGTGACCGTTGGCGATTTTGTAGTCAAAGCCGCAGAAGAAGTTAGCTTTGTTGTAGAAGGTGCTGGCGGCTACTACGAAGGCGATCCCTTTGATGCCTATAAGCATGAAGAAGAAATCGAAGCTGGTGACAAACTCTTCGCAGCAATGGAAGAAGGCTTACGCATGACTTATGATGGCTCTGCCTTCGCCGCGATGGATGCCTACGTCAACCACCCGATGACAATGGTTACCTGGTGGGGCGCAAATGCCTATTGTGAATATTACGATACTCGCTTACCTCTCGATCTAGAATGGGAAAAAGCAGCTCGTGGTACTGAGATTGATGATGCTGGTCATGGTCGCCCATTTGCTTGGGGCGATGAAATTCATGGCAACTTCGCCAACTACTACTCCTCTGCTGATCTCTTTGAGAAGATGTACGGGAAACTGGGTAATACCACCCCCGTCGGCTTCTATAATGGTCAGACCTACGAAGGGTACGAAACTCACGATGCCGTTAGCCCCTACGGTCTATACGACATGGGCGGCAACGTCTGGCAATGGCTCGGCGACGATATCGCCGACCAGCACTATCGTCACATGCGTGGCGGCAGCTTCTACACCTACGAAGTTGACTTGCGCGTTTGGAAATTCAACAGCGCAGGACCACAACACTACGCCCCAGAAATTGGCTTCCGCTGCGCAAAATAACCTAACTAGACAATCAAGATGGGCGAGATTATAATCTCGCCCATCTTTGTCTAAATTGCCCGTAATATTGCAATAAGCGTTGGAGCAAATCAATGAATACGATCAAAACTAAACTTCGCCTCTATTTTCCTCTCATCAAAAGCCTGCAAACCGCTCTGCTTATGGTGACCGGGCTTGCTGGCTATATGAGTGCCCGTTGTCCGATCACCACGCGTCCCACGATGCTAGGGCTAGCACTGAGTCTCTTTCTAACCATCAGCGGTAGCACCATTCTCAACATGTGGTACGACCGTGACATCGACGCGAAAATGGCGCGCACTGCTAAACGCCCTCTCCCCTCAGGCAAAATAGAACCCAATCAAGCACTACGCGTGGGGCTTATTATCTCCATCGTCGGCGTTGCCATTGGCGTTGCGATGGATGCGCTCTATGGTCTCATTATCTTTGGCGGCATCTTCATTGACGTTGTCATATACACAATTTGGCTCAAACGTAAAACTGCCTGGTCTATCGTTTGGGGTGGTATTTCTGGCGGAATGCCTATCCTCGCAGGGCGTGCTCTCGGCATCGGCACAGTAGACTGGATCGGCATCGCCCTCTTGTTCGCTATCCTCTTCTGGATCCCCACCCACATCCTCACCTTCTCCATCCGCTATCGTAAAGATTATCAAAGTGCGGGCGTGCCAACCTTCCCATCCACCTATGGTGAGAAAGTTACCCAAATGATTATCGCCATCTCAAGCGTACTTGCCGCCACCGTCATTGGCATCGCCGCCTACGGCATCGGCACAGAATGGGGGTTCTTACGCCTCATGGCAGTTCTCTCACTAGGGTTACTAAGCCTCGCCATCGCCAGCGTCATCAAGCCATCCGAAACCGTCAATTTCGGGCTTTTCAAATACGCATCACTATATATGCTCAGCGCAATGATCTTACTGATGTTCTAGGCCCAAACAAAATAATCATTTCAAAAAGACTGCTGAATTTTTCGCAGTCTTTTTTTGTAGTAGAATCACATTAAACACTCATCCTGGAGGAAGCCTTGAAAAAAATCTCTATTCTTGACCGTATTCTTCTCCTGATTACAGGACTGCTCGCCGCCTATCAAATTGTAGTGGGAATGAAAAATGCCGGGACGCTCGCTATATCAGCATATACCGTAGCCTTTGGTGTATTGCTCGTGGCGGGCTTGCTCATCATCATTCTTGGCTTCGACGTCCTCGACAGCCCGCTCGTGGTCATCGTCTCGACCATTATCCCGTTAAGCCTTTCGCTTGGTCTCGTTTCACAATATCTCCCAAGCTGGCAAGCTGCCTATATCATCTTCGTCGTCGTCGGATTTCTACTCGTTGTCTACTCTCGCTATAAAATGGAAGGCGCAATGGCAGTGATCCCTCTTGCCTCCGTTCACGGCATCGCCGGGATGACCATCTTTCTGCTCCCGATCATCTTCAGTATCCAAGGCAAAGCAGCAAATGGATTCTTCTGGGTCGGTATAGGTGGCGCATTAATCGGCATTGGTGGCTTATTGCTCGCCTTCCTAAAATCAGGCAAAGCCATCCTTTCTAAAAAGACCATTCTAACAGTGCTACCCGGTCTACTTCTTCTGATGGCAGCAGCTTTTATGGTCGGATTTGCAGCATAGAAAAATAACACTTACAAGAAAGACCTCTCGGATTAAAAAAACAAATCCTGGAGGTCTTTTGCTTTAATTCTTAAGACGAAAATCATTCGTACAAAACATCACAATACTGTACAATAAAACTTGTCGTTTTAGTTTGATTAACACAAAGATAAGGAGATTAGAAAATGGGTAAATTCTTACGTTTCATCGGTATTCTCTTCATGGGGTTGACTTCCGCGCTCATCCTCCTCAGCGGTGTTGGCACAACTTGTGTCGCCCTCGATGCCACCCAATATGAAGGCATGGAAGCTATTGCACAATATCAATGGCTATACATCATCTACGTCCTCGCTTTCGTTGCCTTTGGCATTATGGGCATTCGCGCAACCATTGCTCTCGTCCGAGGCAAAGAAAATGCTTATCGTGATTCCATAATAGTCCTTGTGCTATCTTTAGTTATCGGAATTATCCACATGGCGACTTCACGAGCATTAAGAGAAGGTGGCTCATCCATGCCCCTTGATTTCATCGTTTATGCGGTAGCTTTCACGCTGATCATTTTCCTTCTTTTTGGCGTCCCCAAAATCAAGCAAATGGTCGGATTTGAAGATGGCGAGAGCAACGGCAAAACCGCCGCAGGCGGGATGACCGCCATCGTCATGGGAATGCTCTTCCTCAGCGTTCAAATGTGGGCAGGACCTACCCATATCTTCGACGGCGTGAATCTTGCCGACGCTTTCCACTCACAGATGATGATCGGCGGCGGGATTTTGTTTGTCGTCGGCTTGGGGATGTTCGTCTACGCTGCGCTAAATAGCGCAACGGTGAGCGAAGCTCTTCCTCAGGAAAGTAGCCTTTCTGCATAATTTTACGCTTCAACAATTTAGCCCCAAAGCAGTTTGCTTTGGGGCTTTTTCTTTGCCAAAATACAAAGTCTGTAAAACAATGCAATGATACAATTCAAACTCACTCGGACAGAAGCAAGCTCAAATTTGCGTGCGTTTCGATTATTATCCCCTTTGGGTTTTGAAAATATGAAGAATAAAATAACATCCATACTCACCCTCCTCCAATCTCAACGTGGAGAAATGAAAAAAAGCCGCTTTAAGATATGGCTACGCGCTTTTTTGCTGATCCAATTTTCTGTTATTTTTAGTATTTATTTTTATCAAGACATTGCTGCTGGATATTTCACATGGAATAAAGTGGTGCTCATCATCCTTCTTTTTATCCCGATTGGGTTTTTGATGAGCAAGCTCGTGCCAATGCAAGCAAATGCTGAGATGCAAGCCGTCACCTTTTCTCTTGATCGAATTTATCTTTTTCTGATTTGGTTTTTGGTAATAGCTAAATTGCTTGCGAGCGAACTTTACCACGTAGAAGCTGTTGCCGATGTGATTATGTCCATCATCTTAGGACTCATGGGCGGACGATTAGGCGGAATTGGACTTCGGGTGCGTAAGCTCAAAATCAAACACAATTTCATAAAAACACAAGAAAACTTATCATAAGATAAAGTCAAAATTATCGTCTTTATATATACTTAGTGAAAATCATTTTCACTAAAAAAGGAAAAATCATGGAGAAAAAATTCTTTGCAATTGGCGCATTTTTTGCTGGCTTGGCAGTCGCTACTGGCTCTTATGGCGCACACGGTTTACAGAAAATCGTCCCTGTTGAACGAGTTCATACTTGGGAAAAAGCAGTTCGTTACCAAATGTTTCATGCCTTTGCGCTTTTTGCCGTTGTCTGGGCAATGACACAATGGATAGATCAGGCTAAAACGCTCAAAGCGGCTGGCTGGTCTTTCATCGCCGGGACAGTTATCTTCTCTGGCAGTGTCTACATCCGCGTTTTCACTGGCGATTTAGAAACTGCATACACCACCTTGATTAATCCCGCTTATATCACACCCCTTGGTGGCGTGCTGATGATTGTCGGCTGGGGCTTGCTGATGTGGGCAGCGTTGAAAACAAAAGAGTAGTTTTCAATTTTCAGTTTTAAGCCGCGATGCAAAATATCGCGGCTTTTTGTTTTTAAACCTTTGTGCTTCTTCGTATGACTTCATGAATTCTTCTTGACAAAGCCCCTCCCATCCTATACCCTCTAAAAATGAATTTCACATCTCAACAAGACTCCAATATCAACTCCCCTCTCGACTCAAAAATCTACCTCAGTGGCATAGCAGGGAGCGGCAAAACCACAGTTGGCGTAGAGCGGATGCGTCACCTGCTTCAGCGCGGCGTATATGGCGAGAGCATTCTCGTTCTCACACCCCAGCGCACCCTCCAAGCACCCTATCAGGAAGTGCTACAAAGCCCTGAAATTGGTGCAGGCGGACAAGTTACTCTCGCTACCATTGGCGGTCTCGCACGCCGCATGGTCGATCTCTTTTGGCCCCTCGCAGTCGAATCTACTGACTTCGCCCATCCCGACCAGCCTCCCACCTTCCTCACCCTCGAAACCGCCCAATATTATATGGCGCATATCGTCCGCCCGCTTCTGGATCAGGGATATTTTGAATCCCTCACCATCAATCGCAATCGCCTATATAGCCAAATTATCGACAATCTCAACAAAGCCGCAGTGGTCGGATTCCCCCACACGCGCATCAGCGAGCGTCTCGATCGCGCGTGGTTCGGCGATCCATCCCAACGCCGCATCTACGCCGATACCCAAGATTGCGCCAACCGATTTCGCGCCTATTGCCTCGAGAATAATCTGCTCGACTTCTCCCTTCAACTCGAAATCTTCTACGAAACCCTCGCCCCGCATCCCCTCGTCCGCGAGTACCTCAGCGACACCTACCGCCATCTCATCTACGATAACGCCGAAGAAGATATGCCCCGCGCCCACGACCTGATTCTAGAGTGGATGCCCGATTTTGACTCCGCTTTAATCATTTTTGATGAAGGAGCGGGATACAGAAGATTCTTGGGTGCCGACCCCATCTCTGCCACGCGTTTAATGGACGCATGCGATACCCAAACATCTCATTCGGAATCATTCGTGACCCCAACAGGCGTGCTGGCATTGAGCGATTCTTTGGCAAATGTCATCTTGCCTTCGAACGAAGCCCTGACGCCGCTCCCAGACTTAGCAGAAACTCTCCAATACGCCGATACCCACTTCTACCCCGAACTCCTCGATTGGCTGACAGAAGAAATTGCCTTATTAATAGAAGGTGGCACAGAGCCGGAAGAGATTGTTGTTCTTGCACCTTATCTTTCAGATGCTTTACGCTTCTCCCTCATGCACCGGCTCGAAACACGCGGAATTCCCGTCCGCTCACATCGTCCATCGCGGTCGTTGAGAGATGAAGCCGCGACCCAAGCTCTGCTCACGATAGCCGCGCTCGCGCATCCGCAGTGGGGCATTAAGCCATCTGAATTTGACGTGGTCAATGCCCTCATGCAAGCCATAGATGGCATCGACTTAATTCGTGCCAACTTGCTAACAAAGATTGTCTACAACGCTCAGGGGCAGAGATTAAGTCCATTTAACGGCATCAAGCCCGAAATCCAAGAGCGCATCACCTACGTTTACGGCGGGCACTATGACAACCTCCGCAACTGGATTTTGGCGTATAGCGACCAAGATGATATTCCCCCCTTCGATCACTTTTTGCGTAAATTATTCGGAGAAATTTTATCCCAACCCGGCTTCGGATTCCGCGCACCGGATTCTGCGCAAGTGACTGCCAGCCTAATTGAATCTGTAAAAAAATTCCGCTGGGCGATGGCATCCGCAAATGCAGATTCACTGAGTTTGGGAAGAGAATATATTGACATGTTGAACGAGGGCGTGATTGCGGCGCAGTATTTGGGCGCGTGGAAAGTGGAAGAAGAAAACGCCGTGCTAGTTGCCCCCGCCTACACATTTTTGATGCAAAACCGCGCCGTAGATGTTCAATTTTGGCTCAATCCTGGCTCCGATGGCTGGGTCGAACGGCTCTTCCAACCGCTGACACATCCCTACGTTTTGTCGCGCAATTGGGATAACGCCGATGATCACTACTGGTCAGATGCAGACGAAGTCGCCGCCACAAAAGAGACGCTGGCGCGCCTAACCACCGGCTTATTGCGCCGATGCAAAGGACGGTTATATTTGGGGCTGTCAGAGTTAGGGGAATCGGGCTTTGAGCAGAGAGGGGTGTTGTTGAAGGCGCTTCAGAGGGTATTACAGGAAAGTGGAGAGTAGGTTTTAATTGACTCTGGCCAGTGATTGTTATACACTGTAATTATAAATTTCTTTGTTTTCATTCTCTTATAAAAGGACTTAAAAATGACCCGAATCTCTGTTCTCATCATTGATACCGACGAAGCCAGCCGTCAATTTCTAGCAAAAACACTTCAGAAACAAGACTTCCAAGTCATCGAAGCTGAGAGCGCAATGGAGGGATTGCAAAAGATCAGCGAAAGTATCCCCCATATCATTTCCTGCGATGCAAATATTCTCGATATGCGTGTCTATGAGTTCATCCAGCGACTGCGCCAAGAAAAAAAATTCGCTAACACGCCGATCGTGGTCTTTAGTGGCGACCCTGACCCCGATGAGATGGATCATTGTTTGCAAGCAGGGGGCAATGAATACTACGTCAAATCAGGGCAATCCACAAATACCTTCATCAAAAATATCATGCCCTTGCTTTCTGCAATGAAAGAAGCACACCCTGAGGAAGAAGAGAAGGGTGTATTAAGTGTTTTTCTTAGTGCGAAAGGCGGCACAGGAACTTCATCGCTTTGTGCTAATGTTGCTATGAGCCTTTCCCGTTTGATGACAAGTTCTACCATCGCGCTTGTGGATATGGTGCTACCGATTGGATCGCAAGCTCTTATCACTGGATACGAAGGCGACTTCAATCTGATCGAGGTATCCAAACTGGAACCCGAGGAGATGACATCTGATTATCTTCTTGAAAATCTTATCCGCCCTGAAAATTGGCTCTTTGACCTGTTGCCTGGTTCACCCGACCCTGGCACCGCTGGTGATTTCAACGTGTCACATGCACCAAATATTATCGATACGCTGCGCAAAGCCTATGATTACGTCTTAGTCGATTTTGGACGCTCATTCTCACGAATCAGCTTACCAATTATTCAGGAGGCTGACGTCGCAGTGATGGTGCTAAGCAATGACCTGAGCACAGTCACATTAACCAAGCGCACATTAGATTATATGCAAGAGCAAGGTGTCCATCAGGAACGAATTTATCCGATGCTCAATCGTGCTGTCGGCTTGGAAGGATTAACCAAAGCCGAAGCTGAAAAGATTCTCGAGATTGGGATTAGGACAACCGTCCCTTATATGCGTAGCAATTTGACTTTGGCAAATAATCAAAATGTGCCCATCGAGACTAAGTTCCCTACCGATTCCGCTAATTTTGTATTCAAACAAATGGCAGTCGAAATCTCGCAAATGGGTATCCTGACACAAGCTGGATAAAATTATATTTGCTAGAATACCAAGTCCACGAACTGCGCAATCATATCAGCGCGATTCGTGGATTTCGTTTTCCCCCCAAAAGGAGTATATGAACATTTGCCTTGAAAAACCAAAAGACAGTCAGCGGATATGGCATATCAATGCAGAGGCTTTTGAGATAGAAATACACAGACTTAAGAAATTTCTAGTTTTGGAAGATAAATTTGCTAGCAAATTTCACAGGATCAGATGATGCAACTTCGAGTGCAACCGAAAGCGCAGGAATTTTAACTCCATAAGTCGGGGAATACCAGCCGCGCGTGGGCGAAATTTTGGCGGTGTCGCCGTGAAGAAGTTCGCCAGCACGAACTGTTGAGAGTTGCATATTCGTGAAGAGTAATGAATGAAAAGTGATTTTCACCAAACCATGAGGGGATAGTAAACTAATTTCTATGCTCTTTTCTCTACTCTCTAACTCATATTCCCAATTGGGGAGGAGCCAATGCAAACGATAAGTATTCAACGATTTGGTATTAGGTATTAGATTATCTTCTACGCGCCAAGTATTTTTCTCAAAACTAACTGCTCGGCGATACACCACACCTAATTTTCTATATCCATTATGCTCGGCGACAATACGACTATCAGACCGTTCGACAACATGACCAGATGCCCAATCAAGATACATGAATTTGCTAGCGCGGGTCATTTGATCTTGCCTGTTGACCGTGACCGTATTATGAAATTCCGTTGCCGAGAAAGGATTATCCCACGGCATTTCTCCATTATAGAGATATGTGCCGGGGTCAAGGGTTATGTTTTCGCCTTTCCACCAGAGGTCAAAGTGAAGTTGACCAGCGTGCGCGAGACGGAGGTTGCCATCGACAACGCGGAGATGTGCCCACGTGTCGGTTGAAGGTTTAAGGTTGGAAGGTTGAAGGTTAGAAGGTTTAAAAGTTTGAAGGTTTGAAAGTTCTTTTTCCTTCAACTTTGAATCTTCAACTTTAAACCATAAACTCATTTCGTCTTCAGGGAATGGCTTTTCATTAAGAAAGGCGCGTGAGGCGGCATTGACTACAGGACGGAAATCTCGAAAATCAGCATTTGTGAGTGGAAAAAGATACGCCCCATCATTTGCGCCGAGATTTGGTGCGTTGCCAGAGATGGGATCAGTTAACTCCGCAAGCCAGCGCGTTGCCAGTGAAATCTTTTTTAAACACAAAGGCCTCAAAGGTTCACTAAGTTTTTTGCTTTTTCCTTCATGCCCCTTTGTGCTCTTTGTGTTTAAAGTATTTACCCATAACGCTAATTGCAGTACTAAGCGATGATAGGTGATGCTATGCTGAATATATTCTCCGTTTTCGTCAATCTGATTTTCAAAACTCCAGTTTAGCCATTTGATTCCCAGCTTACGCCATTTTTCTGCCTGGGGATGATCAGGTAATGCTAATGCCGCTGTATATAATCCTGCCGCTTCGCTGGTGATGTGATTGTTATTCTGCGAACGAGCATAAAGTATCGTAGAAGGAATTCGAGCCGCATGCTCCGCAACTGATTGTACTAATCTAGATTTTCGTTGATTTGTTGACTCGCTCGAAACTCCAAAAACCTGCGCTGTCCAAACGAATGTCATTAAACGGATCGCAACCTCCTGCCCATTCATCCAGTGCGGTCCCATATTGACGGGGTTGCCCGCATCGAAAATCTCGAAGTATCGCCAGAAGGCTTGGGCATATTTTTCGTCTCCGCTGACGTGGTAAGCGCGCCCTAAGGTGAAAGCCCAGCCGAAACGGGCGGGTTCCCAGATGAGTTTAAGGTCTAATGTTGAAGGGGGAAGGTTTAGGGCAGTATTCAGTATTTGGTATTCGATATTCGGTATTTTGGCTTTGCCTGTCTCGTAATCTGTCCAGTAGGAGAGGGGATGATTGAAATCTAATTTTATTTCAACGAGTTCACTACCGAAGATGCAGAATTTTCCATTTACGATGTTGTTGGCTTCGGTGAGGAGGGTTTTTGTGCCTTCATTGCCTAAAATTTTCAGGAGTTCTTCACGGGAGGGGATGGTGAAAGGAGTATTCAGTATTCGGTAATCAGTGGTCGGTGTTTGGTAATTATTGGATGCGTTGTGATTTGTTGCCCAGCGATAGTAGCCGCTCTTTAAGCCGAGTTTGTATAAGGCAAAGAGGGCGACTTGGGTGAAGCCAAGTTGATGGGTGGTTTTTAGGAGGTGTTTTAGACGCAAGGTTTTCGTCCTGAAATTTGTCAAAAATTATTGAAACACGGATTTACACGGGTTTTGCGGATTTACACAGATGAAAATTAAAGTTTTTAAAATCTGCGTAAATCCGTATAATCAGCGAGAATCCGCGTTCTATTTTATAGCCACCTTCTTCACATTGCTCCGCAAAGACTCAATAGCCGAAAAACTGGCTTTCGTCACACCAATCAACTGATCGTAGGGGATGGGCGGTTTGCCAGTTTTTACCGCTTCAATTAATGCGCCCATCTCATCTTTCCAGCCTTTATCTTGACCTAGGCGATTCTTAATCATTTTACGTTTTCCATCGTGAATCATTTCCAGTGAGCGATAATCGTTCAGCGTGGCGACTTTGCCGCCGCCAAAGACTTCGACGCGTTCTTTTGGTACTGATTTATCGCCATTAGCAAGATAATCCACAACAGCGATTGAGCCATCGGGAAAAGTGAAGGTCATGCTGACGTTATCTTCGCGATATTTGCCGTTGTCGGGCAGGGCATGTGTGCTTACGGAAATTGGCGATTCGCCGACCAAGAAGGTCACAAAGTCAATGAAATGGCATCCTTCGCCGATGATTCTTCCGCCACCTTGTTCGGGGTCGTGAATCCAGTGGTTGAGGGGGAGATAGCCTGCGTTGATACGATAATGAACATAGAGCGGCTCTACGCGGTCCGCGTAGAAAGCGGAAAGTTCTTGGGCGAGGGGAGCAAATCTGCGGTTGAATCCGACTGTGAGAATTGCGTTTTGCGTATTGCGTAACTGCTCACTGATTACTGATAACTGCTCACTGTTTACGGCTAAGGGTTTTTCTACAAAGACATTTTTGCCAGCTTTCAATCCCTGCACAACTAAATCTGCGTGCTGGTCGTGGCGCGTTAGGATTGCAACGGTATTTACATTGTCGTCATTAATGATTTCGTCTGCGCTAGATGTAGCGTAGCTGAAACCGAATTTCTTTGCCGAGTGTTGCGCTTTCAAGCCTCCCGCCGAGGCGATGCCGACGAGTTCGATGTCGGTTTTCTTGAGAGCGGGCAAAAGTGTGGCGTTTGCGAAAAGACCGGCTCCAATCATACCTAATTCGACAAGTGATAAGTGACGAGTGATTGTAGGAAAATCAATCCTAGTCCCTGATTTCTGATTGCCTGCTTCCGGATAGGTCAGCAAAACGCCAATAAAAGGTTCTTCCTGCTTCCCCGTGATAATTTCGTAGGCTTCGGTTGCGTTTTCAATCGGCAGTCGATGCGTAATCAAATTTTTCACATCCAATTTGCCGCTCGCCAACAAATCCACCACCGCTTCGAGATTGCGCCCTTCTGTCCAGCGCACATAGCCGATGGGATAATCTGCACCGCCCTCTTCGTAGGATGCGTCGTAACGCCCCGGTCCGTAAGAACGGGAATTGATGAAGGATAGCTCTTTCGCGAAGTAGATTTTACGCGGGATTTCTAGCCCCACCGCGCCTGTGGCAACGATTTTTGCGCGGTCTCGCGCGATTTGTCCTGCTAGCTGGACTGGATCGTTGGATGCTGCGTCAGCGCAGATGATCACCGCGTCTGCACCACGATTGGCGGTAAATGCTTGGGTCGCATCCACTGCTTGGGGGCGGGAGCAAGCTGAAAACGCGAGCGATTCCGCCAATTCCACACGAGCAGGATCAATATCAATCCCGATGACATGGCATCCTGCCGCAGCGGCGATCTGCATCGTCATCAATCCCAATAAACCGATGCCGATGACCGCCACAGTCTCGCCCAATTTTGGCTCGGCGAGACGAAATCCGTGCAGGACGATTGCGCCGAGCGTGGCAAAAGCCGCGCTCTCAAAATCGAGATTGTCGGGGATGGGCGCGAGAAGATTGCGCGGCACGGTGACGTACTCAGCGTGGGAAGCGTACCCGCCGCCCGCACAGGCGACCCGTTGCCCGACGTGGAAACCATCCATATTTTCGCCGAGTTCGATGATGGTGCCAGCCGAAGAATAGCCCAACGCCATCGGCTCATCGAGTTTGTTGAAGGCGGCTTGGGCGGTGTTGAGGAGACCCTCGCGGCGGGCTTTGTCGATGACCTGTTTGACGAGGTCGGGGCGGGAGCGGGCTTTGCCAACGAGCGATTTTTCGGCAAATTCGACCACCATCCGCTCGGTTCCGGCGGAAACTAGGGATGCTGCGGTTTTGATGAGTGCCGTCCCCGCGCGAGGCGTGGGGATGGGGACTTCGGCGATGAGGGCTTGTCCGGTTTTTAGGTTTTGGAGGAGTTGTTTCATTTTTTCTCAGTTTTGGGTTTAAGGTTTAAAGTTTAATATTTGAAGGTTGGTCTCTTCGTCTAATTTGTCTGAATGGTCTAAATGACGAGGGGAGTATACCGCAAGGGGAGGTTTCTATAAACATCTCTGCTCGGACGGGAGCACGAAAATATTATCCAAAAGCACAGAATCAGAGCCTAAAATTTTAACGCGAATCCTCGCTCATTAGCGAAGATTTGCGTCATTTGTCTAATTCGCATAGTTCGTGTTAAAAACTCGCACTCCTCGCAATATTTAAGCAAGGATTTAAACAACTTTTGGGAGTATAATTGCGGAAATAATTTAATTATACAAGGAGCATTCCCTTGACAGACCCACGTGTAAAGAAATTTGCAGAAATTCTAGTAAATCACTCCGCCCGCATCGTAAAAGGCGATCGTGTCCTGCTCGAAGCAACCGAAGCAGCAAGACCACTAATCAACGAACTCTATAAACAGATTCTCGAAAAAGGGGCTTTCCCCGTCCCAGCTATTTGGGATTTTGCCTCGCACGACACTACCTATCTCAAATATGCCAACGACGAGCAACTCGATTTTGTCCCTCCTCTGCATAAAATGGCGTACGAGCAATTTGAATCCCGTATTCGGATTCATTCTTCCAACAACACTCGCGCCCTCAGCGGCGTAGACACAGACCGCCTTCAGCGACGCGGTAAAGCCCTAGGCGAAATCACTGCTACACAAATGAAACGTGGTGGCGCAGGTCAATTTAAATGGGTTACCACCCTCTATCCCACCCAAGCCTATGCCCAAGACGCCGCCATGAGCCTCGAAGACTACGAAGATTTTGTCTTCCGTGCCTGCCATGCCAACGAAGATGACCCCATCGCCTTTTGGAATAGCGTCCGCGACAAACAACAAGCCGCCGTAGACAATATCCAAGGGCACGACCAAGTTATCCTTCGTGGTCCCAATGTAGATTTAACCCTCTCCATCAAAGACCGTACTTTCCTCAACTCCGCAGGCATTTTCAACATGCCCGATGGCGAAATCTATACCGGTCCAGTCGAGAAATCAGTCAATGGCTGGGTCAAATTCACCTATCCCGCCATCTATGGCGGTGTCGCGGTCGAGGGCGCAGAGCTAACCTTTAGCAACGGAAAAGTCACTTCAGCCAAAGCTGATAAAAATCAAGACTACCTGCTTAAAATGCTCGAGACCGACGCTGGCTCCCGTTATCTCGGCGAGTTCGCCATCGGTACCAATTTTGAAATCGACAAATTCACTGGTCAAATTCTCTTCGACGAGAAAATTGGTGGCTCCTTCCACATGGCACTCGGCGCAAGTTATCCCGAAACGGGCGGGCTGAACAAAAGCGCCATCCACTGGGATATGATCTGTGATATGCGCGAAGATTCCGAAATTCTCGTAGACGGAGAGCTTTACTACAAAAACGGCAAATTTGCGTTCTAAAAACTGGTTAGTAAGTTTAAAAGTTAAAAGGTTGGAAAGTTTAAAACTTCCAACCTTTTTATTTGGGATGAAATGCCGCAACGCGCGTGATTTGAACTTGATACCGTTTAATCAACAGATTTCTGTCGAAAAACGGATGGCATTAAAGTCACGCTGCAAGCGTAGCCTACATCTTAGTACAGCATTTTCGCGTTCTAAGCTTTCTAATCCCGCTATAAACAAAAAGCTTCCTTTTTGCAGGAGGCTTTTTATTTAATCTTTTGGACAGGTCTGCCCTTATATAGTTTTTTAAGAAGGATGCTACTTTTTAGAAATTTTTCTAGTACCTGCCTATCGTCGGATCAACATGAAGCGCATAGAATTCGATTCCACCACGTAAGCTGAATACTTCCGCCCACCCTTGAGATAAGAGCCAATCGGCAACGTGAACGCTACAGATACCATGATGGCAGACTACAATTGTTTTTAGAAGTTTTGTTTCAGGCAAGATTTCTGCCCCACGTTGCGATAATAGACTGAGTGGTGCTAAATATAAACGTGAATCATTCCACGTTGCACGAGCCAGTTCCCATGGTTCACGAACATCCAAAAGAACGAACTCCTGTTCAGATTTGAGAATATTCTCCAAATCCTGAACGCTAATCTCTGGGGTATTCACGCTCTCCAAAACCCCCGTCTTACCGCCCTCATCTCCTCGGTCGTCACAAAAGCATCTTCATCTACTTCGCCGATGATTTTCGCCGCCAGAGAAACGCGTTTCCGCAAGACGGCGACGTTTAGCAAACTCACCATCCCATCCTTACCACGTGCGGAGACTTCGGTCACGGCAAAGCCCTCATCACGAAGTCTTTCGGCTAATTCTGCGCCGCGCAGGGAACTAATGACTTCCACGCGGACGTAACCGATCGCCATCCGTTCTTCAAGCCAAACGCCAAGCACTCCCCCCGTCGCGTAGCCCGCTGCGTAACTAACAATATTCAAGACATTATCCAAGCTATTTATGACGGAGGTAATCGCAACAATAAAAATGATTGCCTGAAAAAATCCTAGCAACCACGCAAACCCCTTGCTCCCACGCATACCAACCAAAAAGCGGAGTGTACCAAGAGCCATATCAAAGACGCGCAAAACAAATATGGTCAGCGCAAAAACCCATGCAGGGAATGTTAGAAGTAGTTCTTGCATTTTATTTTCCTATAAAAAAACAGAGACACTGAGACCCGAAAGGTTTCATTATGCCACGTTTATGATACGCCAATTATAAAAACATAGATTCTATGTCTAACTGTCGCACGCTTGAAACCTTTCGGGTCTTCAATTACTTCACAGCTGGGATATATAAACTCTCCACATATTCTTTCACCATTCTCCGCATAGAAAACTGCGGTGTGATAGTGCGTAAATTATTTTTAATCATCTTGATCCACTTTACAGGCAGATTGCTTGCATCACGGTCGTAATATAGCGGGATAATTTCATTTTCTAAAGTCGCATATAAGCTGCGGATATCACCCTCATCCTGCGACTCGGTATTGGGGGCAACATCATCACCAATTGCCCAGCCGTTATGACCATTATAGGCTTCACGCCACCAGCCATCGAGAATGGAGAAATTCAATGCACCATTCATCGCTGCCTTCATCCCTGAGGTACCAGAGGCTTCGTTGGGGCGACGGGGCGTATTAAGCCATACATCCACACCCTGAACAAGGTAACGCGCAACGTTCATATCGTAATCTTCAAGGAAAACGAGACGTCCGCCATTTTCAGCTTTTTTCACCGCCCGATACACTTCCTGAATCAACTGCTTACCCGGCTCATCTGCAGGATGCGCTTTCCCAGCAAAAATAATTTGGACAGGCTGATTGGGCTGATTGATTAAATTCAACACATAGTCTAAATCGCTAAAAATGAGACCGGCACGCTTATAAGTTGCAAAACGACGTGCAAACCCAATTGTGAGAACATAAGGATCAAGCAATGCGCCTGAGGCAATCGTCTGCACGGGATGGAATCCGCCCTGCATCCAACGTCGGCGGGTGCGCTCCATCATATAGAAAACCATTTTGCGTTTGAGATGGTGACGAACTTCCCATAGCTCTGCGTCAGGAATCTTATCTATCTGATCCCAAAGTGTGGGATCATCAAGGCGATTGAGCCAATCTGAGTCAAGGTGTTTGCTATAAAGTTCACCCAATCGGCGGGCAAGCCAAGTAGAGGCATGAACACCATTCGTCACATAGCTGATCGGGACATCACCCTCAGCAAGTTTGGGCCAGAGAAAATTCCACATCCCCCGCGCCACGCGTCCATGGAGTTCGGATACGCCGTTCTTCCCATCCGAATGACGCAAAGCAAGAACGCCCATGCTGAAAGTTTCGCCCCAAGATTGCTGATTCCGCGCTAAATCTACAAACTCATCACGGCTAAGCCCAAGTTTAGGCCAGAAGGATGCGAGATATTTATCAATCATCCAGAGTGGGAATTCATCGTTCCCCGCCGGGACAGGCGTATGCGTGGTAAAGACATTATTGACACGGGTCTCTTCGATAGCTTCAGCAAAGGTTTTTCCCTCTGCAACCAACTCACGAGCGCGCTCCAAAATCTGGAAAGCGGCATGGCCTTCGTTCATATGCCAAACGCCGGGATTATGCCCCAACGCGCGGACAGCTCGCACGCCACCCACACCAAGTAAAATTTCCTGTGCGATACGGAAATTGATGTCACTCCAGTAGAGTCGAGCAGTCAATTTGCGATCATCAGAACTGTTGGTGGGGATATCAGAATCCATCAGATATAGCGGAATACGCCCAACGCGTACTTCCCACAAACGAGCGGCAACAACGCGATCTGGAAATTCCACACTAATTGTAAAAGGCTCGCCTTCTTCATTTAGCATTGGCGCAAGCGGTAGATCATCAAAGTTGAGGGGGTTATTGATAGAATCTTGCCAGCCATCTTCAGAGATACGTTGAGAGAAATAGCCTTCGGCATAGAGAAATCCGATACCGATAAGCGGTAAACCAAGATCGGATGCTTCTTTAAGATGGTCACCAGCGAGTACGCCTAAACCACCAGAATAAATCGGAAGGGTTTCGTGCAAGCCAAATTCCATCGAGAAATAGGCAACTGGGTTTTTGCAAAAGTCGGCGTGAGCCTCATCACACCAAGTGCCTTCACTGGCCATATAGGTATCAAAAGCAGCAAAAAGATGGTCGTAATTTTCAAGATATTCACTCTTTTGCGCGGCTTCATTTAGGCTTGAGCGTTCTACTTCTCGTAAAAACAGAATGGGGTTATGCGCTAGTTTTTCCCATAATTCGTTATCAATATGAGAGAAAAGCCGCTGGGCTTGCGGTTGCCATGTCCACCACAGGTTATAGGCAAGTTCGCCCAAACGGTTGATGCGACGGGGGAGGTCGAAATTATTAGGGGTCTTGGTTTTGAATTCAGTCATTTTTATCTCCAGCCCCCCTTCCTAGCCTTCCTCAATGAGGGGAGTTAGAGGGGCGCAAATTTTTAAAGAAATCGCCGCTATCATACCACCCTTTTCCCGCTTTCAGGTACAATTTAAGAGATGACTATTCAACTATTTATCACCTGCCTCGTAGATTCATTTTTCCCAAAAACGGGATTAGCAATGGTGGATGTTTTAAATCACCTCGGCGTGGACGTGGAGTTTCCCTCCGAGCAGACTTGCTGCGGTCAACCCGCCTTCAACGCGGGACTTCGACTTGATGCCCGTCAAATGGCAAAACACACCATTCAAGTTTTCGAGGCTTCGAGCCACGACATCGTTGCCCCCTCAGGTTCCTGCGTAGGGATGCTTCGCCACGGCTATCTCGAACTCTTCGCTGATGATGAAATTTGGCTTCCCCGCGCCAACGCTCTCGCCAAGCGCACCTACGAATTTACAGAATATCTTGTAGACGTACTCGGCATAACCGACGTAGGTGCACGCTGGGACGGGGTGCTCACTTATAACCCTTCCTGCCATCTCCTCCGCGACCTCGGCGTAGATAGACAACCACGCGCACTTCTTGCCAATGTGCAAGGCGCGACCATCGTAGACCTTCCCCACGCCGAAGAATGTTGCGGGTTTGGTGGAGTCTTTTCCGTAGAGCATCCCGAAATCAGCACAGAGATGTTAAACCGTAAAATTGAAAATCTTGAAGCCAGCGAAGCCCCCACTCTCGTCCTCGCCGATACCGGTTGCCGAATGAATATAGGCGGCGGCTTAAGCAAGCAGAAAAAAACCCAGAAGGTAGTGCATATTGCAGAAGTGCTCAACAAGAGGCAGAATGACAGCTAAAAATATTATAGATAGCAGACTATTCATTAGGCATGACCTCACACCAGCTTATTTGAAAAATCAAGATTTTTTAAAAAACAGTCACAATAAAGCTCATTTTCTTAGTCAGATATTACTTTATGACAAGATTATTATTCCAACATTGGATTTTGGAATAATTCCAAGTCTCATTTCATGGCTTGGCTTAAGAAATTTTAGAAAAGCAATAGAAGAATCCAGTATTGGTTTCATAAGACGAAAAGGACACCTAGCCTACTTAGGTGGAGGCTTAGGAATAAATACGATTGCCATTGAAAGAGGCAGTGCAAAGAAATGGGAATGGTGGCAAGAAGCCTTATCGCAGGAAAGTTTATCCGCAATTAAACTCCAGCTAGGTTATTTTTGTTCAGACATACCTTCTAAAAAACGAAAATCTTTAGCAAAGGCAATTACAAAAACTAATACCCATCTACCTTATGATAATGACTTCTTTATTAAAAATATAGCAGAAGAAAGCTACCGCGACATTGTCAACAGCGAATTGCTTTCTCAAATAGCACTAGAATTAACTCAGGAAAAGAAATCCATCAATTTACTTAAACTGATCAAAGGCAACGAAACTAAACTACTAAACTCAAATTATGAAATACGAGATGTAACTGATTTAGTATTACGAGTAGCTGAAGTGAACATGGAGCTATTAATGGCATCTCAAGTAGACAATGCCGATTTATTAACTGCTCAAGGGTCGGAAAACCTCTTACAGAAAAAAATTGCCCGCAGTGAAATAAAAACTTCCAGTCTCGAGAATTTTATAAATCTACTTGAATTATCGAATATCCCAGATATCAGACATCAAATAATTCAAGGCACAATTGATACAACTAAAATTTGGAAACTAAGGCAAAGTCGATATGGAAAAAATTTCAGAAAATGGCTAAGAGAGGTCAATCCTAGCAATGCGCGCGATCTTGAGAAAGCATATGTTGAAATGCTAAGTAAAGAAAATTTTGATACAACCTTGCCAACCAGAGTAATAAGATTTGCAATAACTACAACATCTGGAATACTAAACCCTGTCTTAGGTGCTACCACAAGTATCCTTGACAGTTTTTTTGTGGACAAATGGCTAAAAGGTTTTTCTCCAAAGCTCTTTTTAGATGAACTGCAAGAACTTAAGATTAAAAAATGAAATCCTTCCATCAACGCATCCGCAAATCAATCGCCGACAAAAACCTTCAATCCGCGCTGGATACCAACGCCCAACGCCGTGTAGAGGGGAGCGTCGCTGCGTTTGCCTCCATCCCCGACCACCAAGAACGCCGTCAACGTGCATATCAGATTCGCCAAAATGTGATTGAAAATCTCGATGATATCTCATCAGAATTTCTCGCCAAATCCAAAGAAAATAGGATCGTCGTTCACCGCGCCAAAAACGCAAAAGAAGCCGTAGAAATTGCCCTAAAAATCGTAGCAGATTCACCACAAAGAGACACGAAGAAAAAAACAAAAAGTAAAACTTCGCGCTCTTCACGTCTTGGCGGTTCAAAAAAGCTCATCGCAAAATCGAAAAGCATGGTCACCGAAGAGATAGAGCTAAATGCAGCCCTCGGAAAAGCCGGTCATAAAGTAGTAGAAACCGATCTCGGTGAGTATATCGTCCAATTGCGGCACGAAAAACCAAGTCATATCATCACCCCGGCCGTGCATCTGCGTCGTGAAGATGTCGCCCAACTTTTTCACGAAGAACTCGGTATTCCCTATACCAAAGATATCCCCACCCTCACAGAAGTTGCTCGTCAAAAACTACGAAAAATCTTCCTCGATGCCGATATCGGCATCAGCGGAATCAACTTCGGCGTGGCAGAAAGCGGCTCACTCTGCATCATCACAAACGAAGGCAATGGGCGCATGGTCACTACTCTCCCACGCACCCATATCGCCGTGATGGGCATGGAGCGCCTGCTCTCCAACATGGATGATCTCGCTCTAATGCTCTCGCTCCTCCCCCGCTCGGCCACCACTCAAAAAATCACAGTTTATACGCAATTTATCCAAAAACCCCTCCCCGGCCAAGAACGCCACCTCATTTTCCTTGATAACGGGCGCTCAAATTTACGCCAAACGCCCATCAACGACTCGCTTCTTTGCATCCGATGCGGCGCATGTCTTAACGCCTGCCCCATCTTCCGCGAAATCGGCGGTCACGCTTACGACAGCGTCTACCCCGGTCCTATTGGCTCGGTCATCTCAGCAGGGTTATTCGGCGCAGAACACGTGCCCCTCGCCCAAGCATGCTCAGTGTGCGGCGCCTGCAAAGAAGCCTGCCCCGTAGATATTGACCTCCCAAAAATGCTCCTCCGCGTTCGCTCTGGACAGTGGATAGAAGATAGTGGACGATCTGGGGAAGGATTACCTCTTTCAGTTAAGTTGGGATTAAAAGCCTACCGCCGCGTCGCTCTTGCCCCAAACTTGTTTGCCCTCTCCCAGCGTGGGATGGGAAATTTAGCATCTACCCTTAAACGCGACTATCTACATCTCCCCGCGTGGACAGGTTGGGGATATGGCAAAGATTTCCCATGCCCAGCCGAGAAGAGTTTTAGAGAGATATTTGAAGCAAGAGAAACAAAGGTTGCAAAGGCAACAAGGGTAGCAAAGGAAAAAACGGATGCCCCAACAATTCCCCGATTCCCAACTCCCGATTCCCTAATTATCCTCTTTACCAAAGAAGCGACTGCGCTCAGTGCCAAAATAATTCCCGTTTCAACAGCCGAATTACCCAAAAAGCTGACCGCGTATCTGCGTCAGCACCAAATCACCCGCGTCCAAGCAGAGGCTGATATAGGGGAATATATTTCAGATGAGAAAATAGCTCACCAACGCCAAGCAAACCCAAACATCACGGTCGGTATCACACGCGCGATCGCCGCAGTTGCCGAGACAGGCAGCATCCTGATCACAGGTGAAAATCGCGATGCCCTCTGTGCATCCCTCCTGCCAGAAATCCATATTGCCATTTTGCAGTCTGCCGATATTCTCCAGACTCTTGAAGAAGTCCTAGCTCTGCCCGTTATCGTAAAAACTCCTGCCGCCTCGCTCATCTCAGGGCCATCACGCACCGCCGATATTGAGATGACGCTAACAATCGGTGTGCATGGTCCCAAAGAGTTAATTGTCTTTTTGGTTGACGACTAAAGAAGCCCTGTGATAAAATCGCTCCGCTAGTGCGCCCCCATCGTCTAGTGGTCCAGGACATGGCCCTCTCAAGGCTAAAACGGGGGTTCGAGTCCCCCTGGGGGCACCAAATAGGATCCATCTCGAACCACACCAAATAGGTGTAGAGCAATTTCTCGAAATGCTGCGATTTGATCAGCGAAGTAAATTAGAGGAATTGCCCGTCACCCTAAGGTGAGTTCGGGATGTTTTCTTTTAACCAAGCAGTATCTCCCCAAGTTCTAAACAACCACATATCTGTGCAAGTGGCTGCTTCAAATAGCGGCTATAGCTTGCAGTACCTTCGACGCTTGCTTCGCAATAACAAGATTGAAGGTATCAAAATCGGTCAGTTGTGGCTGGTTGACAAAGGTGCTCTCGACATTTATATCGAATAAGCACAATATGCAACCGACCAACGCTTTGGTCCGAAGTAGTTTTTTATTTCCTCACAAGTGTATACGAATGTAAACGCTTCCTGTTTACGTTTGTATACACCCTCAAGAAAGGAGAAAAAATGAGCTTCATGATCCTGGATGCTGGCAATCACTTAATTATTTTTTATTGAAGACGAGCTATCTAATGTCCATTTTTGTTCTATTTTTCTTGAATAAGCCCAAAACACACATAATAAAACATTGACAAACAAAAACATTCATGCTACAGTGATATAGAAATGATTTTGAGATGAATAGGGATAAAGGCTTAAAATTGAGCAACTCAGAGAGCAGTTTAATACCAGTAGAACGGCGCAATCGCATCCACGAAATAATAAGGAATCAGGGAATCGTCCGCGTCGCGCAATTGAGCAAGCTTCTGGATGTGACTGAGATCACTATCCGGCGCGACTTAGAGCTACTGGAAAAACAAAATATACTTGAACGCACACACGGGGGTGCCATTCATAGTCACCACATGCGTCGTGAACCGCTTTACTCGGATAAACATGCCTTGCATCAGGATGAGAAGCGCGCTATCGGTGCTGCTGCGGCTGCCCTGGTGAAAGATGGTGATACCCTGTTGGTCAATAGCGGCTCAACTACGTTACAAATATTTCGGCATCTCAGTGGCCGAAACAATCTGCGGGTAATCACCAGCAGTGCAGGCGCTTTTTTGGAAACCCAGGGGTTAGACTTGGAATTGATCCTCACTGGGGGAATTTATCGAGAACCATCACATTCACTGGTTGGCCCGTTAACCACACTGAGCTTGCAGCAGGTAAATGGTAGTAAGTGCTTCATTGGCGTAGACGGAATCAGCCGTAAATACGGCTTAACCAATCCTCTTATGCTAGGGGCAGAAACGGCGCGCACCGTGGTTGAGCAAACGCACGGACAAGTGATCGTAGTGGCCGATCACAGTAAGTTGGGCGTCGTGGCAAACTATATGATCGCACCCATCGAAAAGATCGACATTTTGGTTACAGACAGCGGCTTTAATGAGAGCTATCGCAAAGAATTAGAAGAGTTAGGTATTGAGATTGTGGTTGCTTCTGGGTAAGAAGATGGAAAAGCATCAGATGCTTTCTTCTGTCTTTTTTATCTGTATGCGCTAAAGTTTTTGAAAGGAGGTGGTAATAAGAACTCAGAAGTGTGCAAATAAACTGGGGTAGAGGTATAAAAATACCTCCAAAGTTTTTTGTAGGTGGCAACACCTGAAGTCAAAAGAAAACTCTAATAAGGAGAAGATTATGAACAAACGTAAGTTTTTTATTCTTGTAGCAAGCCTGCTTGTATTGGCTTTTGCTGTCCAGGCATGTGCAACACCAGCTGAGGCTCCGGCTGCTGAAGAGCCTGCTGCTGAAGAGCCTGTCGCTGAAGAACCAGCCGCTGAAGAACCAGTTGTTGAAGAATCGGCCGAGCCAATTGAAATCCGCGTCCTTATCGCGTTTACTGATAAGCGTCTTGACTTTACGCGTGAACAGGCTACTGCATTTAACGAACAGTTCCCGCAATATAATGTTGTTATCGAGGGATTGGGTAGTTACAATGAAGTATTCGAAGCTGCAATCTTGTCCGTTGAACAAGGTAATCCTCCATCTGTTATCCAATTTTACGAAGCAGCCACTCAAGAAGCTCGAGATGCCGTAACAGCTAACGGCAATCCGCTCATCAAATCGGTTACAGATGCGCTTGGTGGCCAAACTGAAGTCAATGGCGTTAAGGTTGTCTTAGAGGATGTCGTGGATGCACCAAAGAATTACTACTCTTTAGATGGCAAGATGGAATCTGTTCCGTGGAACACTTCTACTACAATCATGTTTACTAATATGAGCATCGTTGAAGCAGCTGGCGTTACAGATGTTCCTGAAACTTGGGAAGAAGTAGACGCAGCTTGTGAATCTATTATGGCGCTTGATGATGCACCCGATGGCTGTATTGCTTGGCCAAATCATAGTTGGTTGATCGAGCAGACAATGGCACAACAGGGCGCACTATTTGCCAATCAGGATAATGGCCGTGATGGGCGCGCTACAGAAGTATATCTCTCTAGCGAAGGTGCTACTAATTATATCCAATGGTGGAAGGATTCCTATGATAAAGGTTACTATCTTTACACCGGCGTGCAGCGCGATTGGGGCGGAACTACAGATTTATTTAACGCCCAACAGGTTGCGATGTTGCTTACCAGCAGTTCTCTCGCTACTTCTGTCACAGATGCGGGAAATGAAGCTGGGTGTTTGCCCTCAAAGGTTAATGGACAAATATAGCGAAATATTAATGGAGGCTTTTTAGCCAAGCTGGAGTTAGAACTATCAAGGAGAACCCCATGGCTAAGAAGAAAGCAAGTGCAGAATCAACAGT
>Ga0209249_1001157_pt1 | contig 26750 bp, 25 predicted proteins | sample SaaInlV_200m_DNA_4_FD_184653 | JGI IMG/M metagenome (GOLD analysis project Ga0209249, IMG submission 184653) | Marine microbial communities from expanding oxygen minimum zones in the Saanich Inlet - SI037_S3LV_200m_DNA (SPAdes) (version 2) | ecosystem: Environmental > Aquatic > Marine >...
CTTATCCTGTAACAGCATCCTATATATAGTCTCATGATGCAGCTTAGTTTTACCGTGCAATACAAGATAGTCACAAACCTGTTCAGGACTAAGCTCTTGTTTGATTAATTGAACAATATCAGCTTTGAGCGCCTCGGTTAACTTAACGTGCTTCTTAGCACCAAGCCTACGTGCTGTGGCTTGATCATTGGCTTGTTTGGGTCGATAGCCTCGTTTGCCAGTATTACGCCTAATCTCGCGAGAGATAGTTGCAGGACTTCTATTTAACAGTTTAGCGATGCTAATTTGGTTCATGTGTAGTTGTAAGCACGCTTTTATCTGGTATCGTTCATCATTAGTCAGTTGTTGATAACTCATTGCAATTTCCTGTGGTAAGAAAATAGCAAAGTTTATTGCAACTGGCTATTTAATTACAATTAAAATTGCACTTGTTATGCGAATTCAAGTTATCAAAATAGTGAAACTATGTAGTATAGAGCTTTTTTTTCTGATCAATTCGAGAAAATATTGCAATAATATATATTGACCACATTAAATACGGTTCAAATGTAAAAATTGAGAATATAACAAACAATCCCATAATATTCACAAATGATAATTTATTAGCAAACAGGTGTTTGAAATAATAAAGAAATATGGAAAACCCTATCAACCCATATGAAGTCAAAAATCTAAGATAATAATTGTGCACTATTTGCTGGTCAACAGTCTTCCCAAATCTAAGATTTTCAACAAAATATGATCCATGCCCAAACAATGGTTTTTCCGTGAACACATCGAATGTTTCAGTCATTAAATAAAGCCTAGCTTCGGTACTTGAATCATAAGTGAATAATCTATGAGTTGAAACATCTACGTTTAAAAACCAGAAAACTACCAATAACAAAATAACTACAGAAAGAGCTGCAATAAATATCTTTATATTTTTCAGAGAAATAAAATAGCTAAAAAGCATAATTATTGCTATTAATAATGCACCTCGTGTCTGATTTATTATCAAAACAGAAAACAACGTTAAATACACAGCTGTGCGATAATAAATTGGCAGCTTTTTACTATGAAAAATCATTAAGTATAAAAGAATCGTGCCCAAGTAAGAAGTGTAACCAATGTGTCCTCCATCAACTCTAATACCACTAAATATCTTCTCATTTATTTCTGGTGAGTATATGCCAGTAAGACCAGGTATAACACCTGAGAACATTAACAATTGCAAAATAAGTATTAAGAATATGGAGAAAACAACGCACTTATAAAAATAAGTATTAATATTATCAATAATGGAAAGTTGTGAATATCGTGTATAAAAAAAATAAAAAAAATGTGCTGTAATGATCGGTAGCACCATCCTAAAATTAGCATCTGATTGATCTATAATGGCTGTTAAGTAATTTATCAGTACCATATAACACACCAAAATTATAAGCAGCTGATCAGCAATTGTAGAGCGATTAATCAGCATCGTGAAAAAACCAATAAAGGAGTTTTTATAACGGGCCGACCAATCTGACCTTAGGTAAGCATATATTACAAACAAAAGAATGATTGGAAGTAAGAAAGGAAATAAATTCTTTCCATGGTAAGCAGTCATAAAATCCCATGAAAACTTATCGTAAACTATCTTTGGGAAATTCACCCAGGATAGAACAAAAATAAAAACTAAAATTCTTTCAAAAAGTATTCGGTTCATGTGATCAATTATAAATTCACTTGCATCATACTGTAATACATCGTCATAATAATGGAATAGTTTGCCAATTTATTGGTCACCAATCATTTCATAATAAAGAGTAACAATTTTATTAGCATGCCTCGTTACACTATATTTCAAAGACGCATCACTATGTGCATTCAATAAAATTTCCATATATCTATTCAAATTATTTTCCATCAAAAAAATCTTAGATGTAAATATTTTTACATCTAATTTGTCAACTAAATAACCATTATATTTATGCTGTATTATTTCTGAATGCCCCCCAGAATTATAAGCTATAACAACTACACCAGCGCGCATCGCTTCCACTAAAGTTCTTCCAAACCCTTCACTAATAGCAGGGGAGATTAAAAAATCTATGCTAGACCAATACTCTTCCATATTAGATTGAAATCCAGCTATTTCAAAGGCGTCATCTAGATCACCACATTTTTTATGCTCATTAACAGTTTCTTTGATACCGTCAGACACCCTTCCAATCATTATAAATTGATACTTGTTAGGGTGAATTTTAGTAAGATGTTTTGCTAATTCCAAAAAAAATTCTGGTTTCTTTTGTTGTGTCATATTTGCCACATATGCCAGGGTATGTTTTTTTTTCGCAAACAACTCTTTTCTGACTAATAACTCATTACTTGAAGCTGAATGTGATTCAACAGGATTATAGATCATTGAAAGCTTGTTTGATGGAATAGAGGTATGTATTTGATCCAAAATAAAATTACTAATAACAACAAGTTTGTCACATAACAAATAAACTCTTTGACCAAAAGCAGATCTTGGCATTAGTGTTCTTTGATGCCACAAGTGTTTTGTAGAAACAAATTTAGATGCTACTAAAAAAATTAAATTCATCCTTATATCGTTAGTATGAACTATATCAATATCTTCTCGATAGAGATATTTTATAGCTAAATTCAATGATTTTATGATATCAAAAACAATATTAAATTTGGAATATTTATTTAATTTTATTCCTAATTCTTGATAATGAATATCATGCATTAATGCATGCCGCTTAAACTCATCGTTTGCAGAAAAAACTAATACATCAACTTTAATGTCAGCATATTCAGTCTTAAGACAATTCAACAAAGTGAAAGTAGATATATGGCTTCCACCTATAGAATCACCAACAAATGGGAATAATATCTTCATAAATACGGAAGCATCTTAATCTTTTCCTACCTTTTAGACTTGATGTAGTCTTCAACCTGCCAAGAAACATGATTTCTTGGCCCTTTAAACACATCTTTAATTACAGTAAAATATCCCTTGATACAAATCATTTTTGTTACATCCATGAAATAATAAAAGACCCCAGCCTCAAACTGATGCCATCTTTTTTTTCCAAAAAAGGCAAATAAGATCTTTGCTATAAATCTTAATGGAATCACCCATAGCGGCCGAATAGTTTTTTTATTTATTGGAATATCATCACCCCAAACACCCGCCCAATCCTCACTTTTAAGCATGTTAATATAAAGTTTCTGATTTGTTTTTAACTCAAGTGGTACTTGTTGCCAAAAATGTAAATACTCATCATCCCATAAAGGTAGTCGCCATTCGTAGCCATAGAACTCATAACTTCGTTGCCCATTAATTACATATTTACTTTGACGATTGACAAATTCTGAATATTCATATAAACCATGATCTTTGTCAGCCGTTGTGATTTGAGTCGGCATATTATCTAACAATTGACTCTTGATACCTTCTAAGTTTCTCTCAGTCTTTAAATAGCCCCATAAACTAAAATGCTTACTAATAATCTGTTTTAGAATAATGCTCAACCTATTGTTTTCTGACAAAGCACTATTGTCTCTTTGCATTAATGAATTAATATGACCCCCTGATATAAAATCACCTGAGTTACCATTAATAAAAATTGCATCCTTGTCTATCCAGTGCTTTAACCTTGGAATGGTGGAAAGTGACTGAAAGTGTGGCATTGCAACACAACTATCAGCAAAGTGTAAATAATTTTTAAAATCTTGTGACTTATAAAATTTCCTCTCCTCGCCGAATGTTAAAGGAATAAATTTAAATTCATAGCCCAACTTATCTGCAATAATTTTGGCAATTTTTGCCTCAAAATTACCCTTAGTTCCATAAGAATAACATTTAACATTTTTATATCCTAAATGCTTTAACCCTGAGGCAATTAGTCGTGAATCGTACCCTGCTGATAATGGAATAACAACCTGACGCCCATTTAAACTCTTAATCATTTTTTTTAAAATGCGTAAAGTAGCTAAGGCCAAATCCCCCTTATAATCATTTTTCTGAATTACCTTCCAGGGTTGGTACTGATAATAGTAATTTCTTTTAACTTGGTTATTTTCAAAAACAACATATTGGCCTGCAATCAAACTATTTAACCCTTGATATATAGTGTCTTCATTGATGGTATACCCAGACATTTTTACAGATAAAATCGCATTTTTATTTAGTTGCTTGATCTTCTTATTTTTAACCAAAGTAGGTGCATGTGTATTAATCTCATTACCCATCCAGAATAAAGGAATAGATCGTATTTTATCTACCGCCATTATCGTCAAACTATCAGTTTGCATTATTAAAGCAAAATGCCCATCTAATTTAAACAAATAGCTTCCAATCTCCATTAAAGGCACACTTTGAAGCTCCTTTAGTAATGTTTCAGTTGTTTTGTTATGGATATAGCCCTTGAGCCATAAAATTAAACCATTAAAGGTTAATTTTTTCCACCCGTACTCTTCATTGACATTGACATTGACATTAATCATTTAAGCTAACTCATTGGTGATAATATTATTTAGTCTTGAAACAAACTCTCCATATCCATCTTCCGAAGCTACATAATGTTGATAAATATTTTGAGCATTCTCCGCTAATTTAATATGCTTCGAATAATTATCTAATACAAATTCAAGTTTTTCAGAAAGATCGCTCAAATTCCAATTAAACGAAACATAAGTATCTTTATTATAAAAATCGGGCCATGTTTCAAGATGATCCATATCAGGTTTCATCAATAAAGCGCCAGTTATAAATACTTCGAAATCTTTTAATGTAATTTCTCCAAGTCCAAAAGGCGATATAACTATCTTTGATTGTTTTAATTCATTAAAAAAAGAATATCGATTTACTTTTTTTGTCTGAAGTCTTGTTTTTAATATTTTTGCAATCTCCTTACGTTGGTATGCCACGCTCTCTTTATCATAGAATGTGTTAAATCTACACTGCACATCTATTGGGCGCATGCCAGAAGGCATTGTAAATGTTTTGGGATATCTCAGTACGCCCTTTATAGGAAGCTTTCTATATAGTCTTCCTAAGTATTCTCCAGAAAATGAATAATTAGCTAGACCAGTATTCCACGACACTTTTATTTTATCTAAAAATTCATTACGACCAACTTGTACAATATTTTCCTTTGCATGCTGACTATCAACAACTTGATTGTGTTTATGATAATAATCACAAAATAGGCGTCTGCCATACATTGGCTCTAAATAATGATTTTTATCTTTCAGAATCTGATGTTTATAATAGGATTTAACATGGGGCAGTACATCTCCTAATAAAAAACCAGCACTATCTGATGTGTCAAAAAAAATTACATTAGTAGACTCATGAAATTTCGCCATTAAATCAAGCATTTCTTGCTTACGTTCAAGCCACCAACTCCTAAAAAACTTGCTATCAACAATTAATAAGTCACAATCTGTAATACCTGGTGAAATATACTTATAAAGACTAATATTGATCGAATAATCTTTGATGCGATTTTGATTTAATATTATGGGTTGTAAAAAAGCTCTTCCATTATAAGAAATAGGGCCTTCAGTTAATATGTTAACTATTCTCATTATTTACAATTCTCAAAAAAAATAGATTAGGCTATCAATGTTGATTGCTAAAATGATCGTCAATAATATCAACAATATTACTAGCTGCTGAATTTGTCCTTTTGCAAAAATTTGCACATGCAATCTCTTGTAATTTTTGTAATTTTTGCATCTCATCCTCACTATTCAGTTTAGATAAAAACTTTAACATATCATCAGTACTTTCACAATGTAATGAGGATTTCATTACTTTATACATATCATCAGAATAACCAGTGTCCATAAAATTATAAGAAATTATTGGTTTAGAGACTAACATCGAGATGTAGCCAACTGTACTTTGTTTTTGTAAAATACACTTCGATGAGAGGATTATATTTAAGTTGGTGTAGTCCCCTGTATAGCCAGTTAATATTGAATAATTAGATGTTGCACATGAAATAAGGTTGCGAAAAATATCAATATATTTAACTTCGGTTTTAGGATGGAATTTAACAAGAATAGATGCATCTCTATCATAAATTAACACTGTTTCAACTACCAGCATAACTTCTTTAATCTGTTCTTCACTATAGCTAGAAGGGGATAAAAAAAGCGCATACAAATCTTTATCCTCTGACAAGTTAAGATATTTTTTATATGTTATTTTCTTATCATTAGTGAACTTACTGGCAAAATTTATAAAACCATCATAAGCTGGATTGCCAACAACATGAATACTCGTTCCTTTTTTTTGCAACCCTGCGCTAGTCAAAGTATCTTTTATTTTATTACCAGTAACCGATATATAATCTAATCCTGAAAAGCCCTGGACCAAGCTACCCGACCTCATTCCAAATAATCTATCAAGATACCAAAATTTATTGTGTTTCAAAACAACATTGCATAATCTAGGCAATAAACTTACCTTCAATATGCCTTCTAGAAATTTAGCTACTGCATGATTCTTATTCGACTTATAGGTGTCAATTTCAAAATCAATATCCATCAAATTTGTTGTATTGTGTACAGTCAATGACGGAATTTTTTTTGACATCAGATACCACAACGGTTTGTTATCCCACGGCACAATAGAAAATTCATATCTATTTCGGAGAAATGCCAGCCATACATAACCCGAAATCCACAATAAAGATCTTACAAACATATTCCCAGATCTACGTAATAAAAGTCTAATTATCAGAGGTACATATTTCGAATTTATACCAATTTTTACAAATTTATCATAGACCACTTTATCCGCAGTTACTACATGGACCTCATAGCCTCTTATTTGTAATTCTTTTGTCAAACCTTCTAAATATTCAAACAAATAATAATTATAAAGATAAGGTATCAATATTTTTTTCATAATTATGTCAACAACTCCAATTTACACTTCTTAAGAGAATAAATACAGTCTGAATGGTCCAAGACCTCTTGTTGATGCGTTATAGCAATAACCAATATAGACTTACTTGCTTCTTTAATAACCTCTAAAATATCAAGCATCGTTTCTTTGTCCAATGCGGACGTTGCTTCATCTAATATTAAAATTTTTGGTTTTCTTGCTAACGCCCTTGCTATCGAAATTCTTTGCTTTTGCCCGCCAGAAATTTTTGAACCAGATTCTCCTAAATTTGTGTCAATGCCGTTTTTCATCATGCTAACAAACTTGTAAGCATGCGCCGCCTTTAACGCATCAATCACATCTTCTCTTGAGATTGCTATATCACCAAGCCCTACATTCTTAAACACACTGTCATTAAATATAAATGACTCTTGCTGCACATAACCGACTTGATTCCGAACAACACCACCACCAATATTTTGTAAATTCTCATTATCAATATAAATTGATCCACCGTCAGGCTCATAAAGCTTAAGAAACATATCTACCAATGTTGTTTTTCCTGAGCCCGATGCGCCCACAATAGAAACAAACCCTGTTGCAGGAAATTTAAAACTCGCATCCTTCAATATTATGTTGTCATCGTGTGAATAACTCACATTATCATACTCAATGCTGTGCTGAAACTTTACTTCCTTAGTATCATCTCCAAACACCTCTTTATTTGAGCGAAAATCGTCCAATTTACGCTGAAACGATATGAAATAATGAGAATTTACTAGGAAAACTTGATAATCAGATTGCAGTTTCCCTATACTTGATGCTAGCCTCAAGAAGAGCACTAACGATGCAAATAAAATTTCAACTCTAAGTGATTGCATTTCAAGTGATAAATAAATACCCAATGAAAGAAATATTACTACTATCGGTTCACGTAAATATGTCAGCCCATGCTTAGCAACTATTTGCTTCTGTGTCGCGATTTTTATAGCAGCTGCTTTTGATAATATTATTGGAAAGACTAAGCTTATTAAGTTCATTGCCTTTACTACTTTAATGCCATTCAACATTTCATGAATTTTAGAAATCATACTGTTCATAATATTTACTTGCAACTTACTCTGTTCACTAGCTAATCGAACATAAAACCCTAATGATAAAAACAACACGAAACCAAGTATGATTCCACCAAAAACAGTACTTATTGAGAAATTATAAAGAACAAAAAATAAGACGATTACTTGGAAAAGTGTGGCCAGTATAGTGCAGCTATATCTGTAAACTGATGACGCTTTAGGAATTTCAAAATTAATCGCATTTAAAAACTCTCCGGACTTCTTTGTATTGATAAACGTCCATCTTGACTGCAACAAACCGCTCATAAATTTCTCTCTCATATTAAAAGAAAGTTCTGCAATCACCTTTCCAATATAGTTCATTGCAGCCAGGCTAAATAATGACTTGAGAATAATAAAAGAACAAAATAATACTAAAATACTGGCGCTAGAGAGGCTAACTTTAAATATCTCCATGAAATAATTCAAATATTCATATTTCGTAGAATGCAAAGCATCTTCATTGATAATAATTTCGAGCAGCGGCACCAACATCGCAACGCTTGCCCCCTCTAAAATACCTGCAACTAACGACAACAGCAAAATAAAGAAAGACCTCCATGGAGAGACTGCAAGCTGATCTCTTATTATTTTTATTGTGCTCATAACTTTATGCTGAAAAACAGAAAAATATCCTAGTCAATAACTCTAATGACTATGAAAAATGCTCAATATACACAGTTCTCGCTCCACCAACCTTGCATATAATATCAATAGCATCCTCATCATCAATATTTTCAAATATTGCCCTTGTAACGCCATCTGTTTTAATACTTACAGTTTCTGAGTATCCGTACTCATTAATCATTACTGTGCCTTTTTCCCACGATGATGCCATATATTTCACCTTATAACCAAGACTAAATAATTTTTTAAGCGTTTTCGACATGTCATTTTCCTTAGTGTAGCGACTTATATGCGTTTCGAACACGATAGCTGGTAAAAGCTTGCCAGATTCAATCTCATCAATTAGCCCATTCAATACATCTACCTCGTGGCCTTCCACATCCATTCTAATTAAGTCTAAACCTCTTTCCATCTCATCTTTATTCAGCACATCTATGACTTTATAAGTACTAACGTCGATTGCTTCTCCTGACAGGTGCTGTGTAACGGTTCCGTAATTATGAAATGTGTTTAAATTAGAAGCATAAGAAAGATAAAACTTTTCCTTGCCCGTTACTGAGGAAATTGCACCAGAAATTATTCTTGTGTTGTTGTTTTTACCGTTAAGAGCTATGTTCTTTTTTAATAAATCAACATTTGAAGGTGATGGTTCAACAGCAATCAAGCGCCCATTATCACCAATTAAATTTAATTCCATTAATGCGTAATATCCAATATTAGCGCCAATGTCTAAAACAGTACTACCTTTTTTCAATGTTTTTTCTAAAATATATTTATGATCTAACTCCCGTTTTCTATACTTTATTAATTGCTTAGACAAGCCTTGATCATAGATATCCAAATACATCTTATAATCAAATACTTTGCGAATGACAAACCTGTTAATGCCAAATAACTTATACACTCGAATTAAAAGTATTCGAAAAATACTTAATATTAATAGTGGAAGTCCATAACTTTTTATTCTTAATGCAATTCTATTCATTCTCTAATTCCTATTTCTGTTGGTATTTTAAAATATATTCTATATAAGCAAATTCACCGACCTCGCTTCCATCAATATTGCTCAATTTATAATTATTCATATGTATCTCATTTAATAAATCTTGCTCATTATAGCCGAGGTCTATAATCTCCCTAGGATGAACGCTCAAAAAAATGGTTGGTTTAAATGTGGAAATAGTTTCTCTAGCACCTCTAAGTACATCAATCTCTGCCCCTTCAACATCTATCTTAATTAAATCTGGTTTTATATTATGATCTTTACAATATGAATCAATTGAAATTTGCTTTTTACTTATCTTGTTAAATTTTCTATTTATATTGTTAACTATAGAGCTAGTTGCGCATATATCGTCCCTCTCATAGAAAGAAACATTGTCATTTTCCTCTGCGCCTACAAGATAATTTTCAACAATAACATTGTCACACCCATTCATCGATATATTCTTTCGCAAGGCTTTAATATTTTCAGTTGATGGTTCAAACGCATACAACTTGGCATCTACACTTATATTGATGCTTACAGGTAGCACTGTAAAACCTGCATGTGCCCCAATATCTAATATACATTTTTTATCTTTTGATTCTTCAACATACTTTATAAAACCATTATTATGCCCACCACCCCATTCCTCTAAATTTGAAAATAAAAACTCAGGTGTCATTTTAAATGGTCCATATGGTCCTATTTTTTTTGATGTGGACTTCATCAGAAAACCCTTTCTAAGAATCTTTCTAGCATTCTTACCAAGAAACATCCAAAAGCCGCCAAAAAACTTATTAGTTTTTTTTCTTATTTTAATTATTAAGTTGATCATAAAGCTTGCTCTTTATATGAATTATCTGCAAGATTAAAACATTTATTTAACCCAAGTTTTAAATGATCCCAGTTTATTTCGGCACGATTATTGGTTAAAAATTTTCCATCAACAACATAACACCTCTTCATCAACATCCTCTTTTCTTTATTTCGTAATTCGTGAAAACCAAAATCTATAAAAACAATGGGTTTATCAGTTGTGAATGCAAAGCCAAATGTTGTAGATAATGGATAATCAAACAAAAGTATATCTGCCTTACTGTACACATCTTCAAAACGCTTAGTCATATCTTTTATTTTAAAATTATCGAAAAAATACTTTGGTATTTTGGCCTTGGTTCCTGGATGTTGCTTAATTAGCGACATATACCCCTCTTCTGTTAAAAAATTTAGTAAACGTAACTGCCAATCCACTAATACAATATCTGGCATCATCCTGCTGTATAAAACAGATCCATTCCAATAAATAGGTGAGACGTACATTATTGTTTTATTTTTTATTTTCATTGTTTTATTGAGATTAAATTTGGTAGTTTGTCTGAATATAGTTGATTTTTTGATGCATCTATTAGATATTCAACAAAAGTATCTGAATGTGTTACAAATTCATCAACCTCTTGAAATTCGACAAGAGGCATTGTGCTAGATAAACTCAAATTTGCCCCATAAGCATGATCAAATACAGTAACAACCCCTCCTCTCTTTCTAACCTCAATTGCAAGTATTTTATTCCATAAAATCCCTGCAGACGTAGTCCACAACTTACTAGGAATAAACCTAGCTTGATTAATTAAAATATCTCGATAATATGATATACATATTAAAAACTCTTTATGCCACTCTAACGCATCCTTCAAATCATTCTCAGATAAATTTATATTATGTTGTTCGAATAAATTAATAAAAATTTCAACATATTTTTCATACTCCCGAGGAATGATTATTTCATTCCTTTCTTTAGCGATATTTTTTTTCAAATCATCTGAATTTGCTCCAGGAAAAAAGTCTGTAATTCTTATTTGGTATGCATTTTGATTCAGCTTCTTAAGGTATTTTTCTGCTAGGGGGCTTACCCCTGTGCATATTATATCTTTACCTAAGTTTATATCTAAACTTGAAATATCTTTCCTGATGAAGCCGTCTCTTCTTACAATGGTTGCTAAATAATTTCGAAGTGTCATCGAGATTATATGTTTTTTTTTAAAATCCTTTCTCAAACCATTCTTCACAATAGCAAGGTAGCCTAATTCTCCATTAAAGCTACTGCCTAAATCAAGCTCACCTATCTTTATTCGATTTTTAATTAGCAACTTATCTTGATAAAGATTCAACATTTTCAAAATAAAATATAAATTAGTAATCCGAAAATCATTAAACTCAGAATTTGCATTTTCCTTATTCAGTTTTATAAAATAACCAGTTGTTTCTGCAATGATACTATTCATTAGACTGGTCATATCTGACCTGTCTACAGGCCAAAAGTAATTTTCAACACCTTTTTTACTTAGTTTATATTTATTATGATCAAACATGCGCTTACCCTAAACAACTGCCCTACAGTAACAAAGCCTATAATTAAAGCTAACTAGAAAACTTTTCATTAAATACCTTTATAATTTCTAAAATAACAAATTGTTGTTGCTCTGCACTCATACTTGATGCCGATGGCAAGCACACACCAGTTGCAAATAATTGGTCACAAATACTAATATTGCTATGTTTAAAATAATCATGCTCATTAAATAAAGGCTGTAGATGCATTGGTTTCCATACATGTCGAGCCTCTATATTATACTTACTAAGTTTTTGTATCAAGCATTTTGGTGTAATGCTTGTTTCTTGTGGATTTATAGTTAATACTGACAACCATTTATTAGAATAATCTTGCTTTGGCTCTGGCATCCACTCGATAGCATCAATGTCTTTTAAGCCCTCTTTGTACACATCTGATATGTTTCTTTTTAATTTAACACGCTCATTCAGAACCTTAAGCTGGCCTCGCCCAACGCCAGCTAGGATGTTACTCATTCTATAATTGTAACCAACCTCACTATGCTCATAATGTGGAGCAGAATCTCTCGCTTGAGTCGATAAGAAACGAGCCCTATCAACCAATTCCTTGTCGTCAGAAACCAGCATACCACCTCCCGAAGTAGTAATAATTTTATTCCCATTAAATGAAAAAATACCAAACTTTCCAATAGTGCCTGTGTGCCTCCCTTTATACATAGAACCTAAAGATTCAGCAGAGTCTTCAACAACAGGAATGTCATATACTTTACTTAACACCATAATTTTATCCATATCGGCACTTTGACCATATAAATGCACTACAATAATTGCCTTTGGCTTCACCCCCAACTCTATATATTTTTGAATTGCTTTTTCTAGGGCAACTGGGGACATGCCCCAAGTTTCAGGCTCAGAATCTATAAATACTGGAGTGGCTCCTTGATAAAGTATAGGATTAGAGCTAGCAACAAAAGTAAAGCTAGAGCACAACACTACATCGTCATGTGTCACATCTAAAAGCCTCAAAGCTAAATGAATAGCAGAAGTTCCTGAATTGAGAGCGGCTGCATAGGTGCCACCAACATAAGATGAAAACTCCTCTTCAAACCCATCAACATTGGGACCTAGTGGGGCAATCCAGTTAGTATCAAAAGCCTGATCAATATAATCTCGCTCAAACCCTCCCATATGTGGAGTCGAAAGATATATACGTGGCTCTATATCTTTTTGAAAAAATACACCTATTGGTCTTTGAAACTCATCTACAACTGGAATTTGACTTATTTCAGACTCTTTCATTAGGATTAAAACATCCGCAGAGTCAGACTCCGCCCGCACCGTAATAGAATCTAATTTAGGCAATTGAATCAGTGTGTCGTCTAAATTAAAACCAACAAGCAACAGACGTCGAATATCCCCATCGGTAACTGTGCGAATCAAAGTATTATTAGAATCAACAAGCAATAATATCGACATTGCGGTCATGTCTAATATTTTTAATGCGCTTTTAATTGAACATGTATTATCAACAAGAATTTCTTTTACATCTTTCATTTTTTCCTTATTTCTTTTCCTGGGACACCAACAATAATTTGGCTATCCTTAACATTTTTTACAACAACAGATCCTGCTCCAATAACAACATTATTTCCAATCTTAATATCTGGCAATATTATAGAGCCAGCACCAATTAAACATTGTGCCCCTACACTAACCCCCCCTCCCAGTGTAGCATTTGGTGCTATATGTGAATACTCCCCTATAATACAATCATGATCAATAATTGCTGCATGATTAACAATGCAACCAGAGTTAATCACAGATCCAGATGCGACAATAGAATTTGCAGCTAAGAATATCCCCTCCTGCAATGAAACACTTTCAAAAACCGTGGCAAGACTATGTATAACATTAAAAGGTTTTTTTCCAAACTTTATTGCATCTTGGCTAATCCTGGCTCTTGATTCATTGGAGCCAATCGCGACATGGAAATAATTATCCAAGTCAGTCCAATCCTCTAAAAACTCTACTGAGTACTTTCCCAGTAATAAATCTAGTGTCGATCTATTTTCATCAAATATTTTTACTTTTATATCGCTCCTAGAAAAATTTAGAGATTCAACTACGACTTTTGCATGCCCACCAGAGCCAATGATTGATAGATTAGTATGCATTCACCTTATCCAATATTTTGGAGTCTATGGCTAAACTCTTTAGCAACTCAACAATTCTTTGTGATGATTTTCCATCTCCATACACATTATCAAATGAATATTTATTTAAAGACCTTGCTTTATTAATACCATTAATAATTTGAGATTTCTCAATTTCAACATCCACCACATTATTATTTCTTTCTCTCAGGTTTTGCCTATCGCCTATATTAATGACGGGTGTTCCTAATGATGCCGCCTCAATAATACCGCTACTAGAATTACCAACCAACAAATCAGCCTCAGACAGTAATGACAAAAATTCTAATCTTGCTATATGAACCACTGTTTTAATCTTTCTTTGTTCTTTGTATTGGCTCAATACTGAAGAGATAATACTACCTCCAGCATCTGCATTAGGCATGAGAGCTAAAATCTGTGTATTATCGAACAGTAACCCCTCTAAAATGGTGATCAATTGTTCTTTTACATTCTTGTATTGTTGAACCACTGGATGAAACAAAAATAAAATAAAGGGACTCTTGCTGTCAATATCATATTTTTCTAGTAAAGCCTCTCTTTGAATCAACTGAGTATTGCATATCTCATCTAATCCAGGTGCACCAGTGGTAAAAATATTATTCGCCACTTCGCCCATTTTGATTAAACGCTCCTTCGAAAGTTCAGTTGCTGTGAAATGATAATGTGATAATTTCGAAATCGCATGCCGAATAGATTCATCTACAGTACCCGATAATTCCCCGCCATGAATATGCACAATAGGAATATTAAGATGCAAGGCGGCAATAGCTCCAGCCAACATTTCACCACGATCCCCTAACAATAAAACCAAGTCAGGCTTACTTCTTTCTAATATCTTGGTTATACCGATGATTTGATCACCAAGTGCGATTGACATTTGTGAGCCAGATTCACCGGACAATACAACTTTGACTTTGCCGATAACATTCAAACCTGCGTCTAATATTTCTTGATACGTATTACCATATTCGCTTAAAAGGTGCATTCCAGTAACAACAACTTCTAGCTTTAACTTCTCATCTTGATCAATTGCTTGCAAAGAATACTTCATCAATCCGAAGTCTGCACGCGTGCCTGAGATATAGCAAATTTTTCTCATTGCACTAAATCACTCCATTGTATGGTTGTATTCGATTTACAATCAGACAACAATTTCATTCCAACAATTTTTTCAATATCAATGGGTGCAATACCATTTCCAGGCCTTAACAAGCTTAAATCAGATAATTTAAGCACCTCTCCCGCTTTCTTATCTAATACTAGCACAACACTCCTACGCACTAGTTCACGCACAGGCAATTCACTCTTGGTTGGCGCCTTAATACCATCACCCAAACACCATTCAATACTTCTAATCTGATCAACCATTTCTTTAAGCTCTTCAGGGTCGAGTGAAGCTTGATGATCTGGTCCAGGCATATCTTTATCCAATGTAAAGTGTTTTTCAACTATAGTTGCACCCATCACAACTGCACTCACAGATACAAATACTCCTTCTGTATGATCAGAATAACCAACAGGGATATTAAATTCATTTTCTATTGTTTGTATAGCCCTTAAATTAATATCTTTGTATTTAGCAGGATAATTAGAGGTGCAATGCAGAATTGTTAACATTTCACTTAATGGTCGTTTAAATTGTTTGATTTCTCTTGCATTTTGAATTGCTTCAACCGCATCTTTTATTTCAGCTAGGGTACTCATCCCTGTAGATACTATCATTGGCATATCATAGTTCGCTAATTCTTTAATAAATGGGATATTAGTCAACTCTCCAGAAGAGACTTTAATTTTTTTCATGCCTAAATCTAGTAAAAATTTTGCTGACTCAGCATCAAAGGGTGTTGATAAGAACTCAATTCCTGATTGTTTGCATTGATCTATTAATTTGATATGTAATTCTTCAGAAATTTCCAATTTTTTTAGCATATTAAACTGACTATCTTCACCCGTTTGAAGTTTTTGATATTCGGCTGTTTTTGCTTCTTGAGATACTAAATTTTCTGTCTTAAAAGTTTGAAATTTAACAGCATCTGCACCAGATTTTGCCGCCGCCTCAACTAGCTGTAATGCCAATTCATCAGAACCATTGTGATTTACTCCGGCTTCAGCAATAATATAGCATTTACTCATATCAATATATAAATGGATTTAACAAAACACTGGAATCCCTCTGCAAGAGGGCGCTATAAACATCATTTTTACTGTGAGATGATTCTAAATACAAGGATGCAACTTTATCATTAAAATCTATATTTTTTGTATAGCGAATCTCTAAATCTTTATCTTGCTGTATACTCTTAATTGAAAATATTATTCCATTTTCAATTGTATTAACAAGGCCAAAATGTGCGGCACGCACCGCTTTCATGCCTAAAACAAATGGTGTCACTTTTTCCGCCATAGGAATGGCGTGAAACAACATAGGTCCGGAGTCCAGCCCCTTGGAAAGCATATGGATAGTTGCACCTACATAGTCTGGCTTATCATCATACAATGCCCAAAAATTACAACTACTCCCTCGATAATAGGGAGATAACCCCATATGGATATTGATAGCTTTATTTTCTACTAAAAAATCAATCAATTCCCCTTTGATAAAACTACTCCCAAACACAATATAATAATCACTGTCCAAAGCCTCATCCAATGAGCCGTTTTCCATCCTGTTAAGGTCTCCCGACTTTATGGCAATAGATTTAACATTGTTTGGTAAAAATCTAACGCTGCCAAACACTTCCTTCTCAGCATTTATTACATTGCTAAAATATTGTTGCATTACATCTGATTTCTTAAAAAAATCATCAACTTCTCCAGGAAATATTGTATTACATTCCTGAACAGCAAACACCTTGTCTGCAATTTTGGACAGACTTTCAATTAATGATATATGTCTAGGCTGATTACTTGTAAAAACTGTAATCTTCATAACGTCAGGCCTTTAAAAATGTTCATATGGTCCTCTCTTGGGAACTCATAGATTGAATTATGATTGTCAGACATGTTTGACCGAAAACCCAATTTTATTCCTAGTTCCGATAATATTTTCAATGTATCTTCAGTATACGAATTACAAGGATGTGACATAACATTAATATCTTTTCCTGTAATCCTTTTCAGGTAATCATAATTTAACTCGTACTCTTTTTTTTGTTTAAGGAATGGCAAAGATCCTAAACTGGTTGGATGTGTGTGTGAGTGTAGCCCGATCAGATGACCATCCACAGCTAATTCTTTTACTTGCAACTCAGACATCCACAAACCTTTAGATAAGATATTTTCATCAACATTGTAAGACAACATGACATCATCCATAATAACATTGTATTTATCAATCCCTAGAACGTCATCTCTAATAAATCTAAATTTAGTATCACTCATTGAATAAAAAGGGAAATCTTTCCAATCAGAATGATTGTAACCTCCTAAGCCCTCGATAATTATATTTCCATATTCTGATTGGAGGGAATTTTCAAAAAATAACTCATAAAATTCATCTATATTAGAGAAGTATTCATTCCTGAATTTTCTATAAATCTCTAACTTCTCTCTATGACCTTGTAAGACTGAAGAGTACACAAACCAAAAAGCAGTAAGGTTGTGTTTTTTAAGAATTGGCAACGCAACATCATATTGACACAAAAGAGCGTCATCAAATGTTAAGCAAATATCATCTTCGGACAATTGGTCACTAATCGCTTTTTTATACCAATCTTCAGCTGAAAGAATATTGTCTTTATAATGCAGAATGATTTTTTCAAAATCATTTGCCGATATAGAGCCTTGCCCTTTTGAATGCTCATTATTATGGAAATGATGAAACATGATTCCGAATGGCTTATTAAAGCTCATCATCTACCCTGTTTTTCATTATAGCCTCAGCACATATAAAATCATACAAGGTGTCTATATCAATAGAATTAAATTGATCCATTACATAGGCATAAGTGTTATTAGGCATCAAGCTTTTTTCTTTAATAAACTTACTTATTTTTACTATATAAATAGCACCATTTAAACGATAATAAGTTTCTAAATCTTGACTCCGCTTTCCTTCTAATGATTTAGACATAAAATTATCCATTATTCCACTCTCTGGCAAAGTATTACACCATAGTGGACTATGTTGCGTTTGACATACAGAAACAACAGAATTTGTCTCTCGATCTATTAACATTTCTATAGCTTGATCAATATCTAAACTTGTACGTAAAGGACTGGTAGGCTGTAATAGAACTAGATAATCAAATGTATCTTCTATTTTTTCCAATGTATGAAGTAATACATCTACAGTTGTAGATGTATTACTTGCTAAAAAATCGGGCCTCTTTAATATATCAACATCTTGTTCTTGAGCTATTGATAAAATCTGATCATCGTCACTACTAACAACAATTGAATCAATATATTTACTTTTCTTTGCAGCGTTAATACTCCACTGAATTAGAGGCTTACCATTTAATATTCTTTTGTTTTTATTCAAAATCCTCTTACTGCCGCTCCTGGCCGGGATAATGCCCAAGAAAGTCTTTTTTTTATGCATGACGAGTTAAGGTAACAACCTTTTGAGTCAAACTACATATGATAATACACATAACTAACTAATCAAATTCCTAAAAAAATCGCCAATATCTAACATATGACATCTATTCTACTATCTATATTGACCTTGTCATGAAATACCTCACCCAAATGACAAATTACAGATCCGCTTAATTTTGACCGAGGTGAATATAAGACAATGCTGTCGTCATTTGGCACTACTTCACCCTCTAAATAAGTGCAAAGCAATGGCTGATTACTCTCACGAACAATATCTTGGTATTTTTCTAAAATCGTATTTTTACTATTAACTACACGCTGTTTAAAGATATTATGCTTTTCAATAACGCCATAAAGTGAAGCGATAGCATGATAAGGGCCCGTAGTCATTTTGTCTTTATGAGTGTTTAAATTAAAATAGAAAGCATCAAGGTCTTTAGGATTTAAATCAGACTTATACGCGACAAACCCCGCCCCCGTTAAACCAAATAAACCCTTACACGAACTAAATGCCATTACATCAGCTAATTGATGATTACCTTCCAATCCAATTGATCCTGTAGCATCAACATACAATTTTGCCTTACATTCATTTGCCTTATTTCTAACGCTTTCTAAATCTACTTTGAATGCTACTGAAGTTTCAGTATAAGCACATAGAACCCAGTCAAAATTACCTTTTATACTATCCAGTTCTTCATATTCACAAATTGTTAACTCGCAATCATTAGGTAATAATTTTTCTAATCTATCACTGTAATAACCTGTTGAAACTAACAAAACCTTCCCTGCAACAAAACTGTGTGCAGCAAGTTCTAATGCCAAAGTTGCTGATCCCTGCATTGCCACCACTTCATCTTGCCCACTCAGCCTTTTGATCCAATTAATAACAGATTCTGACATAGAAGCGTACTCATCATCACCTCTACCAAATAAAGGCTTTAAATATTGTAAGTTCTCATGCAAAATAACCGCAGGCCCCGGTGTTAGCATTAGTTTGTGATTGTTTTTTTGTGTTATCGACCTTTGTGCGTTAGTTCTAATCTCTGTACTGCTAACTCCTTGTGTTCTTGGTAAGATTAAAAGCCTATCTTGGTTAATATTGTTACTATTGTCATCACCATGCACTAAGAAATCTATATTAAATTCATCTAAAGCGTCCTCAGTAATTAACCAAGGAGTTCCTACTACCTCATCAACATATTTAATGGATTCCAGTATTTCTTTTCTATGGGTAAATTCTAATTCTACTTGATAACCTTTTTTGCTCAGAATTTCTTCATCAGTAGTTAAACCAACAATAACTTTCCCGTACTCAGATGCCTTTTTAAGTAATCTTATATGTCCGTGATGGATTAAGGTTGCAGACATATCCACCATTATTCTTTTAGTCATAATTTCCTCATAATCACATTAAATCTCAAACTTGAATTTGAATAATTTTCAAATGTTTGGTCAAAGAATGAAACTTCCAATCCAAACTCTTTTGCGATCTGTTCAAACCAACTCTTATCAAAGAACAAATGCTCTAGTCCATTATATTTTTCTCTATACTCATCTTCGCTCATACAATCCATTCGAACTTTATGGTATATCTCCTCTTTTGATTTATCATTAATATCAAAAATACCAATTTGTTTACTCGCTTTTTGAATCATTTTTATTAAAACATCTCTTGCATAATCCAAGTCTTTAAAATAGTGAAACACGCTATGGCTTACGACAAAATCATAAACACTAGTATCAATATTAACTGCATCATCACAAATATAATTACTGCTTGGCATGATGGTTTTAGCTAGATTAATTAGACTCATAGAGTAGTCCACCCCCCTACTCTATGCTTTTGTAGATACAATGGATATACAAAAGCACCACTACCGCAACCAACATCAAAAATAGTATCACCAGAACTGATGCCTAGCTTCTCAAAATACTCTTGTGTATATTTTTTTCCAGTCTTCCACACTAAAACTTCCGGCGCCACTATCAAATCCATCTGCTTTTATTAAACATTCAAGAATGATTTGATTAATCCTGTCATCCTTATTCCATATTTTTTTCCAGTTATTAATTGTTAAAACTCCTTTACTCTAACAATGCCTAAAGGTGGTCTTGGCATTTCCTCATCAAGTCCACATTTAACACAAACAAACTTCAAACCATAAATATCTTTAACTATTGACTCAAAATCATCAATCGCTTCAATTACATGATTAACAACATCAAAACCAGAGCTTTTTGCGATATTTATATAATCCAAATGCTCTTGATAAGTGTTCTGTCCACCAGTTGATTTGTTTTGTTCGTTATCAAACAGAATATAAGTTAAATCGACTTCATCCGCATATCTACCAGCTGTAGTTAAGCCACCCATATGCATGACAAATTCAGCATCACCGCCGCAAACAATCACTTTTTTTCCTGTTTTTGCAGCACCTAAGCCAACGCTCAATGCGCCGCCCATATTGCCTGCCATATAAAAATTGTTAGTATTGGGCATAAAACTATACATTTCTCTTGCCGCGTTACCTGTTGTACCGATAAACAAGACATCCTTGTCCTTGAATTTCTCGTTCAACGAAGTTAAGAACTCACTTCTAGGTGTGTAGGCCGATAAATCAAGTGTGTGCTCGCTTTTCAGCTCAGCTCTATCAAAACTGTCTTTTTTAATAATACAAATTGTATGATTTTCATTGCAATCATTGATTTGAGCAATGGCATTATCCAAACCTTGATTATCCAAAATATGATTCTGGTATCCATAAGCACTAATCAGTTTTGGCAACTCAGTTGCAAGATGCTGGTGCTGTATCTCACTGTCGCCCTCTTTGTAAGTGCGCCAACTAGTGAGGATAGGAAATGTAACGCCGTAAGGTTTTAATAGACTAGTAATACAACTTGCCATATTAGTTAGCCCTGATGACTGCACAATCACAATAGGGTTTTTACCAGCCATCTTAAGGCCGGCGGCAATAGAACAGGCAACGGCCTCACTGGCCGCTGGTAAGTATTCTATATTTTTATTATTGATTGCCTCATTAATGACATTCTTTGCAAAACTACAAGGAACAACACAAAGATGCGTGTAATTGTTCTCTATTAAAGCATCAACAAAATCTACTGTATTAAGTGCCATTATTTTGTACCAGGAATGAACTCCAAGATTTCTTTAATTGACATGCAATCTGGCTCAGCTTCAAGACTTCTACCATTTTCAAGCACAGATTTTGCAACATTTAACATCGCAGGATAAGCAGCTCGCAACATATGGTTTGCTGTTACAACAACATTCACACCCATTTCAATAAATTCTTCCACTGTTACAGAATTAAAACTCGTTGGTACAACTACGACTGGTGTTATTGTGTCAGTTGCTCTGAACTTTTGCATAAATTCCATAATTTCTGCTGGGTCTTTGTGTCGAGAATGAATCATAATTCCATCAGCACCGGCTTTAATATAAGCTTCAGCACGAATTAATGCATCTTCCATGCCTGCCTCTAAGATTAAAGACTCAATGCGAGCAACAATCATAAAATCATCACTAATTTGCGCCGCTTTACCACGAGAAATTTTGTCACAGAAGTTTTCAATACTATCTTGAGTTTGTGAAACATCATTACCAAATAAAGAGTTCTTTTTAAGCCCTGTTTTATCCTCAATAACAACAGCACTTACACCTGTTCTTTCTAAACTTTTAACAGTAAACTCAAAGTGTTCAGTTTTACCACCTGTATCAGCATCAAAAATCATAGGCTTAGTGGTTACTTCAAAAACATCATTCACAGCGTTGATGCGTGAAGTCATATCAATCGCTTCAATATCCGGCTTTCCTTTTGCAGTTGAGTCTGTTAACGAGCTCGACCAAACGCCGTCAAAACTCACGTCTCCACCATTACGCTCAACCACTGTATTCTCTGCAATTAAAGCGCTTAGCGCATTGTGCGCCTCTAAAATTCGAACTACAGGCTTATTTTTAATCAGCGCCCTTAAGCGACCAAGACGATGCACAGTTGTTACGCCAAGTTTCATTAATTGATTTTTTAAATTTTTATCGCTAATATCTGAACTATATTCAACTTCAATTAACTCCCCACCCCACTCACTCAATAAATCTATTACCTCTTGCCTATATTTAGATTGCTTACCACCCTTCCAATCATCACCATGAACAACATAATCAGGCTTCATTTTCAATAGATTTTCTTTATAACTGGCATCTTCCTGTGAAACAATACTTGAAACCATTGATAAACTGTTTATAACGTCAAAACGCTGTTGATACTTAAGATAGGCTGTATCGTTCAGCTCGTTAATAGCAGTAGATGTTAGTAATCCAACTGTAATATCGCCATACTTTTCCGCCTCCTTTAAAATATTAATATGTCCTGCATGTAATAAGTCTGCAATCATTGATACATATACTTTTTTCATTTTTTTCCTTATTCTAAGTTTTATATTTAAATTTATTAATGTTTAATAGATTTAATGTACCAATCTATAGATTTATCAAGACCTTTGCCTATTTTGTACCTTGGCTGATAATTTAATAATTGTTGTGCTTTGCTGATATCAGCCAATGAATGCATTACATCACCGGCACGAAAATCTCTATAAATTGGCTTTTTTCTCTTTAAATTTTTAGTTCTTTGTATGAGCCTATCCTCTATCATTGTATAGAGAGTATTAAGGCTCGTTCGATCGTTTAATGCAACATTGTACACTCGGTCTACCGCTTTATCATTATCAGTTGTTGCTGCCAGTAAATTTATTTGTACTGTGTTATCAATATAACAAAAATCTCTACTAGTCTCTCCATCACCATTAATAAACACGTCTTCATTATTTAATATTGCCGATACCCATTTTGGTATAACGGCAGCGTAGGCTCCATTTGGATCCTGTCTTTTACCAAAAATATTAAAGTACCTCAGACCTATGGTTTGAAAATCATAGGTCTTTGCAAAAACACTGGCATAAAGTTCGTTCACAACTTTAGTTACTGCATAAGGGCTTAGTGGGTTACCTATTTCATCTTCTACTTTTGGAAGGCCAGGATGATCCCCATAAGTAGAACTAGATGCAGCATAAACAAATCGTTTTACTTTTGCATCTTTACTAGCAACTAACATATTTAAAAAACCATCAATATTAGCCTTATTGGTACTAATAGGGTCTTCAATTGATCTTGGCACAGACCCTAATGCTGCTTGATGCAGAACATAATCAACACCGCCGCAAGCTTTCTGACAGTCTTTCAATTCTCTAATATCACCTTTAATAAAATTAAAGTTACCATTTAATGATTTACCTGTTGCGTTTTCAGCATCTTCAATAGCTTGGTCAATATTGTGTTGGTAGCCTGTATCAAAGTTATCAAAGCCTACTACCTTTTGATTAAGAATGAGTAATTTTTCTAACAGATTAGAACCAATAAACCCAGCCACGCCAGTTATCAACCAAATATTTTGATTGTTTTTCAAATACTCTTGTAATTTTTCGTATTTTGTCATCTATAGCCTTCCATCTACTTCATCAGCTTTAAGTAAATACTTAATATCATATAGCACATGGTTATCCCTTCCAAACGCTTTTATTTGCTCTAATGATAACTCTTTAAATTCATTATGTGCAACTGCCAGTACAATTGCATCATACTTGCCTTCTACTGGTGTATCGATTGGCTTAATGTTATATTCATGAACAGCCTCGTCTTTATTAACCCATGGATCATAGACATCTACATTACAATTAAAGCTTCCAAATTCCTCAACTAAATCAACCACACGTGTGTTGCGCAAATCAGGGCAGTTTTCTTTAAATGTTAAACCCATGATTAGTATATTTGCATCTACAACATGAACGCGTTTTTTAATCATTAATTTTGAAACTTGATCTACAACATATGAACCCATATTGTCATTTAAACGTCGACCCGCAAGAATCATCTCTGGATTGTAGCCAACCTCAATAGCCTTATGCGTTAGGTAATATGGATCGACACCAATACAATGTCCACCTACCAAACCTGGTCTAAACGGAAGAAAGTTCCACTTTGTACCTGCTGCTTCTAATACTGATTCTGTATCAATATCTAATTTATTAAAAATAAGAGCAAGCTCATTAATAAGAGCGATATTGACATCACGCTGAGTATTCTCGATAACTTTAGCAGCTTCTGCCACCTTAATGTTGCTTGCTTTATGAGTGCCTGCAAGAATAATTTCTTGATACAGCTCATCAACTTCAGTGGCAATCTCAGGTGTAGAGCCTGCAGTTACCTTTTTAATAGTAGTTACACGATGCTCTTTATCCCCTGGATTGATACGTTCTGGCGAGTAACCACAATAGAAATCTTTATTAAATTTTAAACCAGATTGTTGTTCAAGAATTGGCACACAAACCTCTTCAGTAGCTCCCGGATAAACTGTTGATTCATAAATAACAATATCACCTTTTTTAAGAACGGAACCTACAGTCTCACTAGATTTTTCCAAAGGGGTTAAATCAGGTCTTTTATGTTTGTCGATTGGTGTCGGAACGGTAACTATAAAAATAGTGCAATCTTTAATATCCTCTAGGTTGGTTGTGTAGCTTAAATGAACCGCATCTTTAAGCTCTTCAGAGGTAGTTTCAAGGGTTGAATCAATACCATTCTTAAGATCATTAATTCTATGTTGATTTATATCAAAACCTATAACTGAGCGTTTTTTTCCAAATTCTACGGCGAGAGGAAGGCCTACGTAGCCTAGACCTATTAGTGCTATTTTTTTACTGTTCATATTAGCTTAACCTTTTTAAATATTATTATATTTCTTATACCAAACTGCAAAATTCTCCACACCCTGTTTAACACTCATGCTCGGTTTGTAGCCAAACTCTTCAACCAAGTCATCCACATCTGCATAAGTATCTGGTACATCTCCTGGTTGGAGCGGTAATAATTCTTTTTCTGCAGTTTTACCGAGTGAGGTTTCTAATGCTTCAATATAATCCATTAACTCTACTGGATTGTTATTACCGATATTATAAACTCTGTATGGGGCGCTAGAGGTTGCAGGATCTGGGTTGTTACTATCCCAGTTAGGGTTTATTGGTGCTGGCCTGTCAAGCACTCTAATAATGCCTTCAACAATATCATCAATGTAGGTGAAGTCTCTTCTATGCTTGCCGTAGTTAAATACCGTAATAGGCTCATCATTCATAATAGCTCTAGTGAACTTTTGCAGTGCCATGTCAGGTCTGTCATACGGGCCGTAAACGGTAAAAAATCTAAGGCCTGTTGTTGGTAAATCATACAGATGAGAATAAGTGTGCGCTATCAGTTCGTTGGCTTTTTTGGTAGCAGCGTACAGGCTTACTGGATGATTAACTGCGTCATGCGTTGTGAATGGTTGTTTGGTATTTAGACCATAAGTAGAGCTTGATGAAGCGTACACAAGATGTCCCACCTTGTTATGCCTGCAGCCTTCTAAGATGTGGGCAAAACCTACTAGATTTGTATCAATATAAGCTAGAGGATTCTCAATAGAATATCTAACACCTGCTTGCGCTGCTAGATTAACTACGCCTTCAAATTGATGATCTTTAAATAGCTTGGCCATGGCTTCACGATCTTCAAGATTCATTCTAATGTGAGTGTAGTTTGGATGATCAGCATGTCTTGCTAGACGCGCTTCTTTTAAAGCTGGATCATAATAGTCATTATGATTATCAATGCCAATAACGGTATCACCTCTATCAAGCAGTCTAATTGAGAGTGCTGAACCGATAAAACCTGCTGAGCCTGTTACTAATACTTTCATATAATAATTCTTATTTTTAATGTGTTGTTTTATTGTTTACTTAACTAGTCTGAGTTAAATAAATCTCTTGTGTAAACCTTAGTTTTAACATCTTGCAATTCATCCACCATTCTATTGGCAACAATCACATCACTTATTTGCTTAAAGTCTTCTAAATTATCAATAATCTTTGAATGGAAGAACTCCTTCTCACCCTGTTCTGTGAGTACCGGCTCATAAATAACCACTTTAATGCCCTTGGCTTTAATG
>Ga0209249_1001161_pt1 | contig 26664 bp, 12 predicted proteins | sample SaaInlV_200m_DNA_4_FD_184653 | JGI IMG/M metagenome (GOLD analysis project Ga0209249, IMG submission 184653) | Marine microbial communities from expanding oxygen minimum zones in the Saanich Inlet - SI037_S3LV_200m_DNA (SPAdes) (version 2) | ecosystem: Environmental > Aquatic > Marine >...
TACTTTTTAGAACTTCTCTTTGTGCAATTCTACCTCCGTCTGCACCTGGCAAAAGTCTCTGAGCTACAATTCCTCTAAGTGTAAGAGAAAGCTGCATTCTAATTTGAGTTTGTTGATGAGGTGGAAAAACATCCACAATACGATCAACAGTTTGTGATGCATTTGGTGTATGCAAAGTTGCAAAGATCAAATGCCCAGTTTCAGCTAATGTTAACGCAGTTGAAATTGTTTCTAAATCTCTCATTTCTCCTACCATTACTACATCTGGGTCTTGCCTAAGAACACTTCTAAGTGCCTCTGGGAATGAAGTGAAATCATCATTCATTTGCCTTTGGCGAACTAGACCTGTTCCATTCTTATACGTGAATTCAATTGGATCCTCTAATGTGACTATATGGCTAGTAGTAGTCTGATTGATCTCATTAATAATAGCAGCAAGGGACGTAGATTTTCCTGTTCCTGTAGGACCTGTAAACAGTACAATTCCATCTCTGGCTAAACATACATTCTCATATATCTCCTTTAATCGAAGATCCTCTAAAGAAGGAATCTCTGGAGGAATCAACCTGCCCACCAAACCTGGACCGTGTTGATCAAATAAACAATTAACACGAACGCGAGCGCCATCCTTCATTGCATAAGAAGCATCTACACCCCGTTCTTTTGTGAATTTAGTGTATTTTGCAGAACCTAGAACTGTTTTTATAAAAGCATCTAGATCTGTCTTATTTAAAGAAGACTCCATTTGTGGCTTTAGCTCGCCATTAATTCTGAATAATATAGGAGAGCCAACAGACATATGTACGTCTGATGCTCCCAACTTTTGAGCTGTTCCGAATATCTTCTCTGGATTTAGATTCATCGTATAATTATAGCATGGAATTGGGTTTTATGGAAGGTTGAGAAAGTTAAAAGACGAAAGTAAATGACTTAATGGAGGGGTATATCCTCTCTCCCCAACCCTCTCCTACTTTTCGCATCTAAGCCCCTCTCCCCAACCCTCTCCCCTCGGGAGAGGGAGACGAAATCCACATTACTTTTTTTAATATGTTAAATCCAATGCTCCTAACTCAAACAAATGCGCTTGCCATTTTTTCTTCTGCTTAAAGCTTATAGCTTAAAGCCCAAAGCTATACTTAATTCTTACTTCCTAATACTTAATACTTATTTACGCTGTTTCATTCGCCTCATCGCCCTGCAAATATGCAGCGATTACCTCATCTGGTTCCTCTGCACCAAGTCTAGAGTCTGTTAACTGTCTTAATTCAGTAGTAGAAGATGGTAATACTCCATATTCTTGGCTAGATGTGTCCCAAAGCATTGCGAGAGTTTGGAAATCATCATACCTAACTTCAAAATCATCATAGTCCTTTCCCCTCTCGTCTGATCTATCCATATATTGGATCATTGCCCTGCGGAAGAACTCTAACCTTGTAGAGTTAACATCTTGAGCTGTTCTAGATTTGATTCCCAAGCTATACAACCTGTCGTTCTCTTCACCTTTTTCTAAATTGCCACCAAACATAACTTTTAAGAAAGTCCTATACCTATTAGCATCATCTACAGTGATTATGTTGTTATCTTCTGGATCACTAGCCATCACTCTAGCCATCTGAACATTCGTTACCATACCCTCTGGATCAGAGAACAAATCAATCGAATTCTGCTCCGCAAGCATCGTAATATACATAGTATCAAACCCCTGTGGATTAGGAGGGTCTATTAAGTATTCAGCCCTAGGGGAAGCCACATTCTCTGCAGCGTGTTCACCAATAAATTCTAGTTCACCACTATCTAAATGTAGCAATACATATGCGTCTGCCACTCTTCCTTGTACTCCACCCTGCATTCGTACTCCTTCGTTTTGTAACATCTCTGCGATGATTGGAGTAGCTCCACGTCTGCTTAAATCCTCTATCACTCTAACCTCTTGTTCATCGAAATCCATTTGATTAAATGATTCCAACGCACCCATGTTATCTAACTCTCTGGTTAGGTCTACATCTGTAGTTGTGGTTGCCTCATTTGATTCTAACAATATCTGCTGCCTCTCTTCCTCCCACTTTTGTTCTTCTTCTCTAATAATTTCTTGTAGTCCTGTGTTCTCTTGTTTTGCAGTCTCGAAGTATTCATGAGCAGCTTCTCTAGCTGCCTCCTCTCCTTCCTCTGGCAATACTTCTTCGTAAACCTCCTGCATTTCATCTGCAATGTTTGTTCCATGCTCTGCATCGTGTCTTCTGGCTAGGTTGAGTTCGTATTCAAAGGCTTTTTTATTACCTCTGTCCAAAATAGCATTACTATTTTCTTTGACATACAAAATTAGCTTTTCAGCTTCTTCTTCTGTTAAGCCCTGTCCAATTAAATGATCTTCAAGCTCTTCAATTTTTTCTGCATCATTATCCTCTACAGCCTGATTATAATCACTAGTGAATGCACTAATACCTAAATGATCAGATGTAGTACTCCATCTACTTAACGCTCTTTGTAATCGTTGCTTTTTTTCTTCGTCTACTTCTTCTCCCCAGATTAACTGTGCAATTTCTTCCTGTACCTTTATGTCTTCTGATTCCATTTCTTCTTCTGCAATATCTGCGCTTCTTTCCTTTATTACTGTTCTTTGTTCTTCTTCAGATAATTCATCTAAATCAATTCCCTCTTCTTCTAAAGATTCACGAGCCTCTTCATCTCTTGCTATTTCTCCTGCCGTTGTAGCATCTAGGTATAACTCTGCTCTTTCGTCTTCTAATTGCTCACGCTCTTGAGCTATATCTTCTGGCGAGTTAATTGAATTCCCATATTCATTTAATTCTTCAATTGATCCTCCTGAAAGAATCTGAGCTAGTTGAGATTCTCTTGATGTCATCTCATTGAGATTATCCTCAAATGCTACTTCTCCAATGTCTTCAATATCAATCTGAGCTCTTTTAATCCTTTCTTCTGTTAATTCAGAAATTTCATCCTTATTTAAGGATTCTAATCCCAAATCTGAATCTTCTACGCCTTCTGCGTTCTCATTATCATCAATGGGTTCAACAAAATCTGATATATTCTCAGGCATCAGAACATTATATCATTTTTTAGCGATCTCGGCTAGCCACACGATCAGAATCGTCACTTGGCATCATATGACCCATAACAAATGTTGTCATTAGTCTCTCAGATTCCTCATATGTACTTGCAAATCCCATTTCATATGCCATTCCAACTGATCCTGGCATTACTTTACTCCCATCTATTGCACCAAAATCTCTGCTAAATCCATAGTATATATATCCTTCTTCTCCATTCTCTACAACATTCACTCTACCAATATTATATTCGGTATGTGTACCTTCTGTGTATCCTCCAATTTTTGTTTTCCAATCATTTCCCCAAACCATTTCAATCCCATCATTTGGACGATTCATATAGTCATTCATGTCCTCATTATCCCCTGGACTCCTTACAACCTCAGCATATAACCTAAGTGCTACTTCACTCTCAATTTTCCAATGCTCAACATGTGCTGCGAAATCATAGTTTCCACCTATGTTATTTGCCCTTAGATAATCTAAATCTAGTAAGTTTGGATCTAGGCCTCCTCCTTCAATACCTGGAAGGCTAGCATCCTCAATCATTGCTCTTTCTGCTGGTGTTAAACCATCTTCACCTGTTGCTAACACAGCGGCACCGCCACTTTTGTTACCATTTAAATCATCAATCGAAGGCTCTGGTACATTTCCCTTATTCGCGGTTGCTGCAGCTAAAAGCGCTGCAAACCCTGCAGTTACTGCTCCCAATTTCATGGCAGGTGTCATTTTCTTTCTTTCTGGTTGTGCTTCTACATCATATGGATCTTCTTCAGTATCTTCAGCAACCTGAACCTGTGGTGGCACTTGCATAGGCTGAACCTGTGGTGGTACAACAACTGGCTCTGCAACTGGAATAGCTGGCAATACAACTGGCTGCGCAACTGGTGGATCCATTACAGGAGTAGCAAGAGATGCTGTTGGAACTGGTGGTGGTACTTTCTGGACTGGATCAGGAACGGGTCCAAATTTAATTGGCTTTAGGCCCAATCCTTTTGCCTCTCTCATTAATTTTATAATCTGTGGCCAGCTTTTTGGATCATCTCCATATACCTTGGTTAATAGATCTGCATCTGACTGAACAACAGTAACTTTCCATTGCTCACCAATGACATGTACTGTGGGGATTATCATTGCAGCATGAATTCTATCCTGTAATTCCTCTGCAGTTTCTTGAACTTCCCCTCCCCCTGGCTGATTAACTGTTATTTCTATCTCTCCAGTGTTAAATGGAAGATGTGCCTCGTGGCCTGTGTGTGGATTGTTAGCTGTACTCATCCATTGCAAATGGTATTCTTTACATAAATTGTAGTCTATATTTTACATTTGACAAGGGCATTTAACATATGTCAAGTATGGGTATCTTAGTGTTAAGATTGCTTACTTTTGGCTTGTATAAGCCAAGAAACGCACCTCTTATTGTTCTATTTTTTTACTCATTTATTTATTTATTTTTATAAAAAACTCCTTTTTTGGGTTAATGTTGCGGTTTTTGGGGGTTTGTGTCGTTGTTGTTATCATATTTTACTGTTTTACCAGTCTTCGTTTCACTTCTCCTTGGTAGACTGCTTCACTGCTTTACTGTTTTATTGTTTTACTGAAAAGGGGTTCAACAAAATCTGATATATTCTCAGGCATCAGACTATTATATCATTTTTTATGACTATCGGCTAGCTAAGCTGTCAGCATCATCGTCCGGGATTAGGAATACTACAGAAAAGCTAGCGATTATCTTTCTTGTTTCATCTACCATTTCTGGATCACTGTTAGATACAAATCCAAGTTCTGTAGCTAAATCTGTTCCTCTTAGTGCATTTTGAGTAAATGCATGGTCACTATACCCAAAGTACATATATCCCTCTTCTCCATTAACTGTAGTAGCTAGTCTTCCTATATTGTATAAAGCATCTCCATTTTCTTTCCAATCATCCCAAATCATTTCTAGCAAATCGTCGTTTGTATTTTCTATATATTGCTGCTGTGTTTCACCATTTAGAGTCCCATATCCTCTTTCTCTTTCCCATTTGTACCTTGCTGCTATTTCGCTATCAATACCTGGATAATCTTCCATTAGCTCATCATAATCAACGTCTGCCCCAATGTTATGATCTCTTAGGTAATCCAAATCTAGTAATCTACTTGGGTCTAATACGCCATTAGCAATTTCTGGATCATCTGTACCAGTCATTTCTGTTATCTCTTCTGTAGTTAAATTTAGAACAGCGGCACCATTTTCATTTGGTGTATCAATACCAGGGGTATTTGGCTTGTCTCTGTTCATTCCAAGCATTGCGGCTGCGGCTGCAGCAACAGATGCAGTAGTAAATGCTAATCCTGCGGCTACCTTTACATGCACAGGTATCTTCTTTCTTTCTGCTGCCTCATATGGTTTTGGCTCTGCTTCTACAGCAACCTGAACCTGTGGTGGCACTTGCATAGGCTGAACCTGTGGTGGTACAACTACTGGCTCTGCAACTGGTACCACAGGTATTGCAACTGGGATTGGTGGTGGGGTTTCATTTCTTCTAGATTCATTCATAGTGATATGAATAGTATTCTTTACCCATGTAAAGGTCTAGATTTCTTTTAATAATTTGGTTCCCTCTCCCCTTATTTTTTAATCCCCTCTCCCCTAGGGAGAGGGTTAGGCCTGCCTGCCGAAGCTCAAGGAGCGTAGGTAGGGAGAGGGGGTTTATGGCTAGAAATACCCATAACCCGCTTAAGCTCATCTAAAACATTATAAATATTATTAAGTGCAGTATCATTCTTGAATCTAATAACAGTAAATCCTTTTTTAGTTAAGAAGTCCTCTCTTTTTGCATCCCTTTCTGTGGCACCTTCTTCGAAATGCGTGTATCCATCTATCTCTATGATCAAATCTTTCTCTACGCATATAAAATCAACAATGTATGGACCGATTGGAACTTGTCTTCTGAACTTGAAACCATAAAATCTTTTGGCTCTTATCTTTCTCCATAGTTCTTTTTCTCCTGATGTTTGATTTGATCGTAGCCCCTTTGCGAATGCTGTCTTTGGTTTTCCGTGTCTGTAATTCTTGTTCTTTAACATTGTGTGTGGTTATTGTTCTATTTAGTCCCCTCTCCCGTGCCTGCCGGCAGGCAGGCCCTGCCCTCTCCCTGTGGGAGAGGGGGTTTAAGATTATAGTCTGTAGGTTGTTCCTCCTTTAGTTGACCATTCATAAATCACAGGAGAGTCTATAGAGATTTTCATATTCTCAATATGAAATTGTTTTGGTTCCCCATCAAAAAGCTCTGGCTTGCCATTTGGACATTTGATATATGGATGTGGGTATAGCGTTGTTCTTATATCACTTATTTCTATATCAAATTTTATTTTTTTGAATCCTTGTTTTAACTCTTTAATATTTATATCACTCTTAATTTGTGGAATTTCTTCACGAAAACTATTAACAATATCTGCATTAGTATTCATGCAAGAACTAACATATTTTTTTGTTGAATATCTCTCTTCATTTTGTTTAACAAATATCGAATCTATGGCAACAGAATTATCTACAAATGAAAGATCTATAACAATCGCATCTTTTTCCTTATTTTCTAGACCAGTGTTGATACTAACCATCAACCCAGATACTCCTGATAAGAATTGTTTTGGTTCTAGTAACCGAACACTCCAATAATCCTCTATATCAATATCCATTGAATTTTCTCCAAGTTTAATAATAGTATCAAATTCTATCACTGTCGTTGCACGAACTGGCGCTGTAATAACTGCGAAATATCCAAAAATAGGTGTAAATGGAAATATCAGAATAGCTAAAACTAACATTGTTATTGCCGATTTTTTGATGAAATTGGATTTCATAATTAATGAAATCATTAAGCCCCACTCATAAATGCAATACTCGCAAATATGTAAAAAAGCGAAACTCCTCCAGAAATTAGCACCGTATGTACAATCAATGTTTTTATAAAACAAGATTTGGTTTTAATTAGATAAGAAACTATAACAATAAAAATTCCAAATACTAAAATAGTAAACCAATTAAACAATCTATCCTTAAAACACATCCATTTTGCCACAGACAATGAATCATATAATTTTAAATATTTTTCTGAAGATACACATTGTAAATATATCGACTTAAATATTAATAAATAAAAATATAAAGCGAACGCTGCTAGGTGAACCAACAGTGTTCGCTTCGCCGGAATGTATTCTTTTATTATATTCATGAATTATTATTAAAATACTCAGACCAATCCCATGGATTATACCACCACTCTCCCATTTCGAAACCGTTTTCTGTGAATGCAGGACCTCTAGGGCCTGCATCACCAGCTAAATTGAAAGGTTCATCCATACCTACTAAATCTGAATTTCCCCATAGCCCAGTATATTTAGTCCATTCTGCAGCTTCCCCTTCCCCTAGTCTATTTAAATATGAAATATAGTTTTCCGATCTAAATTCTTCACCCTCAACCCCAAAATGTTCTTCTATATTCCCAAATGACATATTGGTACTACCACTCTCAAAATATGTTGCATGACCCCCAAGGCCAACATATATAACTGAGTGAAAACCATCTGAAGATACTTGTGACCAGTCCATTATCTCACCACCATCTAACTTTGAAATATCAACATGCTCTGATTGAAATTCAACATGTTGAGCTACCGCAACGCGATCTGGCTCATAAATTCCATCTGCAACTTCCTTTAAGAACACTGTCATTCCTTCCCAGTCTCCCTCATGAGTGTTCTGACCCTCATGATCAGCCCAATTACTACGTGGATAGAAGAAATAATAATTAATTGCGACTTCTCCATTTTGCTCCATAACAGATGAATAAACTTTTGCCTGTGGGAAAGGTTGTTCAGAAAGAGGTGTAGACCCAACAGGATAAGCGAAGCTGCTTAAATCCATATCTGCAGTTGAATCACCTGTATTTTCCAAATCACCTATAATTCCATCTACACTCATTGGCATATCAAACATTTCGCCTTCGTTAAAATGCAATATTGGTGCAAATGCTTTTGCTAGTGCTGCTGGCCCTATGCAATTCAAGCCTGTTATTCCTTCGATAGGAATAAAGAAATTCTTTTCTGGATCAATCCCTGCGTGATCTGCACAGAAAACAGCATTCAATGAAGGTGTAATGGCTTCTGGTGCTATAAAATCTGGGTCTAATGTAAATATAACTTCTGATGCTCCTGCTTTTTGCTGTGGAGAATTGATACCATTTATCTCAATTTTGTGACCTGATGCAGGCAATAGAATATATTTTGATACATACATAACACTACCTATTTTGGTTAATGGAATCGTAATATTATTATCAATGGTCACTGATACATTAGAAAAATCCCAATCTGAATCAGTACTGATTATTAATCTATATTCTCCTTCTCTTTGAGTAGTTACATTCCAAGCTGTATTAATAGTTTCATCTACTGTTGCTGTCCAATTAGTTAAAGCATTAGTTCCATATGGGACTTCTGGAGTACACATATCATCTATATTTGTTTCAGCCGTTGCTACTAAATATGAGTCATCAATTAATGACTCATCAATCAATGAATTATTGATTGTATGAACAACCGCATTCTCAAACATTACAGATGCCGAACCTTCAGTCACAGGACCTACGAAAGTACTACTAGCATCTGCTACTAAACAATTACTCATTATTATATCGGCAGCAACCTGTGTAGTGCCACCAGCTTCACGTACGGCAACAGCCCTAGGATCAGCTGAAACATATAATACCTGCTGAATACGAGCCAATAGTCTCTGATTCTCTGGCAGAGCAGCAAGCTCTGCTGCGTTACCAGATCTAGCTGCGATTATCGTATCTTCTGTTGTTAGGTTTTGTTGATTCGCTAAGGCTTGTTCTGTCGTAATTGTGCTTCCACCACTTGCCATCATATTCTCGTAAGCGATAGACAGCATAAGTGAGTCGTTATATGCGGCGTTCCATTGTGCTCGCATGTGGGCTACATAAATATTCTCTGCCTTGTCGTATACACGCTGTTGAGCTGCTCTTAAATTATCTGTATAGGCAGTAAATCCAGATTCTGAAAGCAGTGCAGATACTGCTCGTAATACTTCTTCATAAGAACCCGCATTCAGATCACTGTTTCCATCTACCAGATTTCTAAATGCTTCTAACATTACAGGTGTGTATGTTCCATTACGTAATGCTAAAACTATTGTTTCTGCGTGCATTACAACATTCTCTAAACGAGCATAATAATGCTGATACATATCATTAAAACCATTTCTGTAATCTGCCATTGCATCGTATACACCGTCTTCTACTTGCCCCCTTGTCCATGTCTTATCACGCTCCCAAAGCATTGTTATATGGGCTTCTAAATCGTCTGGAAAGATGTGAGGATTCTGTGCGATTAATGCATTTACAAAATCTTCTCCGCTAATTTGATTTGGGAAATTAGCAACTAATCTATCTTGATATGCTCTCCTTAAATTCCATTCATTTAAATCTAATTGGGGTTGAAATAGTTCTATTTGCGCCGCTATTTCCGCTTCTATTTCTTGTGCAACCACCTCTGCGTCTATGGCATTCGCTATATCTGCAATTAAGTTATTAGAAGACAAAGTTTGAGGCATTATTCTATCTGCCAAGAAGCTAGACAGATCCAATTCATTCCCTGGTATTTCTGTTACTGATTTAGTTGATGCATCCCAGTGAAAAGGGATTGTATCTACCAAAGTTCCATCTGATGATTCTAGAAGGAAATCATAATATCCAGTCTGTGCATCTGCATTTATTGTAAGTGTAACCATCTGCCAGTCGCCCCCCTGTATAGTTTGTATTCCAAGATAATCATTTCTACTTGAGCGTACTGTTCCCCCACCCTCTGGTGGCTGCACAAATAAGACTGCGTTGGTTCCATCTACAGATAAGATTCTTACAGATGGAGTTGGATCTCTAGAAATTGGTTCTAATGATTCAACTTGTAATAATGAAACAGGAGCATCTACTGGTTGCATAGCTTCTGATACATCTGGAATATCGGGCAATGCGAATGGAGTTTGTCGACAGTAACCATCAAAACTATTACTTGTATTCCTATACCGATAATATCCGAAATCTCTAATTATTCCCTCACCCTCTGGGGAGATCATGTAAACAGGACGTAGCCCCGTGTCTGAATTATTTACAGATGGGAATTGAATAGGAAATTCTATAGATCCAATAAACCCGCCTGGGTGATTAACCAAAACTTTGGTTATTGTTTGTCCTGCGTTAGGTAGTGGATGATTAGTACAGTGGAAGAATGACTGATCTTCACCTGAAACTATATCTAACATTGGCTTTCCTCCTTCTTCTCTTAGGTTCATAGATGGAGTATCTACTTTTACATGTTCTGGTAGAGGTGAATTTACATCAACGCTAAGTGCACCCTGTTCCCAAGCAGAAGAACCTGAATCTGATCGTTCATCCCAAGCAAGAGAGTCTGGATGCATATTAGAACCATCCCAATAATTATAAATAAATGAAGTTTGCCCAGCGCTCTCCATAGTTAAGCTATATAAATTCGTAGCCCCCATTGGGAATGAGAATGTGAATTCTTTTTCTACCGTTCCACCTGGATGAGAAACCATTCTAGTACCACCGTATGAACTGGTAAGAGTTGTGGAGTCTGCAGGAGACGTAATAAGAATAGTTACTGAGTTCCCCTCTGCACTTACTGGAACCATAAAAGCAGCATTAGGATCGGCAAGCTCTGGCTTAACACTTAAATCTATTGGAACCATAACGTGTGTTGCCTCTAATACGGTAGCGACCTCTGAAGCAGTAGTATCTGTTTCGTCTGTAATTGTATCGTCCACTGGATCTGGATCTGGATCTGTTTCAGTCACAACTGGTGGCTCTGGAATTTCTGGCATAGCGAATGGTGTCTGCCGACAATAAGTATCAAACCCAGTGCCTTTATTACTATATCTATAGTATCCAAAGTCTCTAATCACTCCGTCCCCTTCTGGCGTGATCATATACACAGGACGTAGTCCTGTATCTGAGTTATTTACAGATTCGTTTTGAATAGGAAATTCTACAGACCCAATAAACCCACCTGGATGATTAACTACAACTTTAGTAATTGTTTGGCCTGCATTTGGCAAAGGATGATTAGTACAATGAAAGAATGACTGATCTTCTCCTGAAACTATATCTAACATTGGTGTCCCCTCTTCTATCCGAAGATTCATAGATGGAGTATCTACTTTTACATGTTCTGGAATAGGAGAATTAACATCAACACTTAGTGCACCTTGCTCCCAAGCAGAAGATCCTGCATCTGGGCGCTCAGTCCAAGCCGTGGTTTCTGGATGCATGTTAGATCCATCCCAATAACTATAGATAAAAGAGTTTTGACCTGCACTCTCCATTTTTATTTCATATAAATTAGTTCTTCCCATTGGAAATGTATATTCAAATTCCGTTCCACTTGTACCCCCTGGATGAGAAACAGTTACAGCCCCACCATATGAACTAGAAAGGACTGTAGAATCTGATGGAGAAACAATATTTACCGTCATTTTGTTTCCATCTGTACATACTGGTTCTATAAACGCAGCATTTGGATCTACAAGCTCAGGGTGAACAGACAAATCAACCTGCGCAGACTCTGCAAACGCAGCATCTACAATCTCTGGATCTACTTCTGTCGTTTCTGTCGCAGTGTCTACGGTTTCAGCTGGGTCTACAGGTAATGTAGAGCTAAGCATGTTCTTTTCCTCCATTCCTTCGAATCTACATTTACGATAATTTGATTGTGCGCTTCTAGATCTCATCTTTTTGTGGGGTAATTAGTAGTACCACAGTTCATCACAATGAAATCTTCATTAATATGATGTTTGGGAATCTATAAAATTGAATTGTGTTTTCTTGGCTTAAAATAGGGCTATAGTGCGTTCTATTGTGGAGTGGAACAAATAGGAATTATGTATTAGGAATTATGAATTAAGTATAAATTTGTACCAATGCTTACTTCACGCCTATCAATCGCGTACTATTGTCACGTATGTGGTTAACATTTGCCCTATTTGCATCATTACTGTTCGGTATTATTCATATACTGGATTCATATTGTGTTAATGAAGTCTTTGATAAGCCATGGATGGGTGCAATCACTAGCTCTATTGCAACTCTGGTTGCTGTTTTTTTGCCACTAATTTTTTTATTACCTTTCATGGAAATTGTTATTCCAAGTTGGAAAGTAATATTGCTTGGAATAAGCGCAGGGGTACTAATTCAAATAAGCCAAGTACTTTATTTTCAATCCCTTGGTTATAGCGAAGCAGGTATTGTTTCTGCCTATTGGAATCTAATACCTGTATTCATAATACTAATTGGTTTTATTGTATTTGGTAGAACAATGTCCCTAATACATATTATTGGAGTAGCTATCTTAATAGTTGCTTCTACATTTATGATCAAACTAGATAGTAATTTTGATTCTAAGTTAATCACATTCTTTTTAATGGTTGCTGCAAGCTTGCTTCAAGCAATTGCTTATATATTTGAGGATATAGTTTTTGATTATATATCTTTCACTCATGGATTTATTTTGTTGAGTATAGGACTTGTAATAGCGGGGCTCTCTCCATTGCTACTACCGTCAATACGTACAGAACTTAAAAAGAATACTATTAAATTAGCACCTGTTTGGAAAATATTTTTAATTATGGAAATTATTAACCTTATGGCTCTTGCTTTTGCTCAAGGATCTGTATCTATTGGAAATCCTGCCTTTGTATCAGCAGTAGAAACTACTATTCCTGCCTTTGTATTTATACTATCTATATCCTTATTCCTCTTAACTAAAAATAAATTTGGAGATCCTAGAAGTTCTACAAAACTTCCTGCAAAAATAATTATAGTTGGAACTATGGTTATAGGAGTTTTTCTTATTTCCCTTTCTTAGCATCAGAAGGAGATACAACAGGCAATTCAACAATAAATGTTGTTCCTTTACCCTCTTTGCTTACAAAACTGATTGTTCCACCTTGTGCTTCTACAGCACCTTTTGCTACGTATAAACCAAATCCGTTTCCTTTTACTTTCTGTACGTTACTGGCTCTATAAAGCTTTTGGAACATCTTTGATTGATCTTCTTTTGGAATACCACAACCAGTATCTTTTACTGTGATTAATATCTTTTTAGCATTGATTTTTACACTCAAAGATACATCTCCTCCATTTGGAGTATATTTAACTGCATTGCTTAATAAGTTCTCTGTAACCATTCTCATTAGTCTTCTATCTAGCATTGCCTCTAGCATCTTTTTAGGTATTGATACTTCTAATTTAATCTTCTTCTCTTTTGCTTTTGGTTCTATTACATTCAGGATCTCTTTAAAGAACTCATTTAAGTTAAGTGCCATGCGAGTCACATTCATTCTACCAAGCTGAACTCTAGATACATCCAAAATCATGCTTACCAAATCTGTTAGGCTACCAACAATTGATTGGATTGATTTAATATGTTTTTTTTGCTCGCCAGTTAGTTTGCCTATATCTCCGTCATGAAGCATTTCTAAGTACCACTTAGTAGAAGAAATAGGTGTAGCGAGCTGATGACTTACAATTCCAAGCAATTCATCTTTCTGTCTATCAATCTCCCTCATTACTTCTACTCTTTCTGTATTTAATCTAACAAGTATCAACATCTGCAACGTAAGTAGCAAGATTAGGAAGAAAATAAAGTACATAAATGGCAAAAGTGTTGCCTGTGTTCTCTGTCTAAAATCATCAATTGTTACGTCTATTCCTAATATTGCAATCGCTTCATCATATTCACTATAGATTGGTGCATATGCAGAAAGCTGTACTGACCACTGATCTTCTTCTAAATCATTTGCTGCAACAGGATGAAAAAATGCTTCATCTCTAAGTGTTGGATATTCATCCACCTCAAATGGATCTCCTGGTAATGGTGCAACCTCTAAATCATCTACTACACCATCTTCATTCATATCTAAATCCTCATCTGGCAAAAGACTGTCTGCATCTGCAACAAAAGCAAATGTATTTGGATCCTGTGTTCTGCGCATTATATATGCATATGTAATATCAGAATTTGCCTCACGCATTCTTTCTAATTGATCAACTACTGTTACTAAACTTTGATTTTCGTCCCAATCCCCTTCATGTATCTGCGAAATATCATTTACATCAAATTCCTTTGCTGCTGTTGCAACAATAGCAACTAGTCGCTCCTGCATACGCTCTTTAAGTAGTGTTTGTGTATAGTTATACAAAACATATGTAATAGCAGCAGTAGTTACTGCACATATTGCTAAAATTGCTAGGACTTGAATCTGGGATACAAATGATCTCAGTTGCTTTGAACACTTTGCTAGTCCTATTTCAAACATTTCTAATTATTATAGCACTTTCTGCAACTTTTTTCTAGTAAAACAATAGTCTAAAATAGCTATTGGCTTAAGTATTTATGCATTTAGGCATGTTTTCTTTATAATTTTCGATTACTTACTTAATAAAGAGATGTAAACTTGATTAGTCAGTATGGATAACACTTTTGACCCAAACGGCGCAGCCATAGAAGGATCAGGTATTTTTGGACTCCCCTATTTTGAAGATGAATCCGAAATAGTAATTATTCCTGTTCCATGGGAAGCAACTGTTTCATGTGGAGGTGGATGCTCATATGGCCCAGAAGCTATATTGGAAGCTAGTATGTATACAGAATTATTTATTCCGAAGTTTGGATCTTTTTACGAAAAAGGAATTCATATGAGACCAGTCAATTCAAGGATTGAAATATTAAATAAGAAATCAAAGAAATTAACGAGATCAATAAGAAAAGATCCTGAAAGCAATAAACCATCACTTATAAAGAAAAGGAATGCAATTAATGCTCTTTCTAAAGAGTTATACATATTGGTAGAACAAGAAGTTAACTCTGTATTAAAAAGTGGAAAGATTCCTGCAGTTCTTGGTGGTGAACATTCTGTTTCACTTGGAGCTATATCTGCATTAAATAAGAAGTTTCCAGATATGAGTGTTTTGCAGATTGATGCACATAATGATCTTAGGAATAACTTTGAAGGCTTTGCACATTCACATGCATCTGTGATGCGAAATGTTCTTTCTAACACAAAAGTTTCTAATTTAGTTCAGGTAGGTATTCGTGCGTTTTGCCAAGAGGAAAGCGAATACATTGAACAGTCAGAGGGAAGAGTGGTTCCTTTTTATGACGAAGATATATATACAAAATTATTTAATAATGAAACATGGGATTCAATATGTGACCAAATTGTATCTAATCTATCTGAACATGTTTATATAAGTTTAGATATTGATGGTATGGACCCCTCTATGTGTCCAAATACTGGAACACCAGTTATTGGAGGCCTAAGCTTTAATCAATTGCAACACCTGTTGGCTGCTATAAATAAATCCAATAAATCAATTGCTGGTTTTGATTTAGTAGAAGTCGCCCCAGTATCAATAAGAAATAAATCTTATGAAAATGATTGGAATGCTATTTGTGGAGCTCGAATTCTATATGAACTCTGCGGATCAGCAATTGTCTGATAAATAATTTTTTGGCAATTTTCTAACAAATTTATATTCTATTTTTTCATTATATATTTTAGAAGATCTTGCTATCAAGATACACACAATAAATAAAATATATAACAACCCAAATAATACCATCGGCTTATAATCCTCCATTACAAACCTAAATATATATCTAGAATCCATATCTATACCAAGAGTAGCAACCACATTTCCATTACCATCAATAATAGGAGCATGACCAGATATCCATGTCCCCCATGGATCCTTTTCTGGAATGCTATCAACAGCTGTTACTCCTAAATTCGCGTGTACTAAAGGAGAAATATCTGGATTTGGATCAAAGAATACATGCCCTGGTGCAACTATGTCATTTCTTAATCCATCTTCGTTTAAGTCTTCTTTGTTTCGGATATTTACAGACTCTGCATCTGCAACAAATTCATAAAAGTATGGGTCATCTGTACGACGCATTATATATGCATACATAATGTCTGGATTTCTTCTTTTTATACTCATTAGTTTCCTTATTACGTATACATATTCAGGGCGCTGTGCATCTTGCCAAGACTGCAGATTAACTAACTCTTCTGCATTAAATTCAATTACAGAATTAGCAGCGATTGCTTTCACTCTTTCCTGTACTCTATGAGTATTAACTTGATATTGTTGTTTATAAGAGAAGAAAGTAACTGCACATGCTAAAACTGCAGTCCCAACTGCAGTAAATATAATCGGTCTACTTAAATTAAGTAGTCTAATAAATATTGAGTTTGTATTTTGTGTTTCTTCTACTGAAACTGGTTTTGCTTTTTCTAGTCTTTTCTTTTCTTTTTTAGCCCACGCACTTTCAAATATTTCCCTTTCACATGCTGCAAGGTCTGGAAAACGTAAAAAACATGCACGGTTCTCGTCAAAATTAAAACAAGCAATTATGTCTCCACATATAATTTTTTCTAGTGGTATTGGTAATGCATCTTTGTGCACTAGCCTAGTTTTACGGTCTTCATAACAGTCTCTGGACTTATAACGCATACCCCTGGGGGTATACTCTGTTATTACTCGAAAAATAATTTTGTTACGTTTTCGCTGCCTAGAGAAATTTGTATAAATCTCTGCCATGGGATGTTCTTCCTCTTTCCATTTATCCGGTAAAAACTGTAATAGCTCTTTTGGTTTTTGGTTGATTAGTTCTGTGTATGCTTTTTCTATCCCCTTTTCTCCATCAAAGTATTCTACTTTTGGCCTATTGATTCCCTGCTCCAAAGAATTCATAAACAATTGTATGTCTTTCTTTTTCCTTAACAATCCATCGGTTTTATTTTGAATATCCATCTCCATCCATTTCATAACTGCATCGTTAGAAGAAAGAACATATTTGAAAGTACCATTAAACTTTCTTCTTATGATTATCTTTCTATTAAGCAGCTTTTTCATTGCCTGATCCAGTACTCCTGTGCTTTTTCCGTTCTCTAGGCCTATTTCTCGTAAAGATCTAGCTTTTCCATCCAGTGACGTACGAAGTATGACCAGTTCTGTCGCAGTAAAGCCAGCTTCTGCTAAGTGCGCTTCTATGCTTGATGGAATAGTCATGCAAACAAGTACGATACTTTAATATTTTATTATGTACAGTATTTTTAACGTTTTTATATTTTAACAGTCAAAAGACAAAGGTCGAATGTCTAAAAGACTTCCAACTTTCAGATACTCTTTGTATATATTGCTACAACAACTTAGTTAAATAGTTGTTGGATTTATTTTTATTAATATTTAATTTTCGTATCCCCTCTCCCGACGGGAGAGGGTTAGGGTGAGGGGGTGATCACTAAGAAATATCTAGAAACCTCTTAAGTTCACCAAAAATATAATCAATATTTTCTAATGCTGTACTATTTTTAAATCGAATAACTTTAAATCCTTTCTTTATTAAATAATCTTCTCTCTTCTTGTCTTTTTCTGCAGCCCCTTCTTCAAAATGAGTATAGCCATCTATTTCTATAATAAGTTTTTTATCAATGCATAAGAAATCAGCGATATATGGACCAATAGGTACTTGTCTACGAAATTTAAAACCATAAAATCTTCTAGATCTTATTTTTCTCCAAAGAGCCTTCTCTCCTGGGGTTTGATCTTTTCTTAGTACCTTAGCAAAGGCTGTTTTAGATGGACTGGATTTAATAGAATTCCTAAGCATTATGTATGTAATTATACACCAGACCCCCTCACCCTGCCCTCTCCCACAGGGAGAGGGTGTCTAAAATAATAGTTTTAATTGGATTTATAGATACGTTAAATTCTAAGCTCAAGTCTTATAGCTTAAAGCTTAAAGCTTTTTATTCCTACAAAAGTTAACTAAGAGGTAAAATCATCGACTAACTCATTCTATTCTCCTAATGATGCTGGAGGTAATGACTCTTCATCGAATGAAGCTCCAACTGTTGGCTCTTCTTCTGGTAGTTCTTCTTCTACAGGTTCAATTGTTACTATTGGCTCTGGCTCCTCCTCTACAACTGGAGTCTCTATTACTTCTTCTACAACAGGTTCTGGTTCTACTGGAGTCTCTTCTACAACTGGATCTGGTGTTACAGGATCTACTGGGTCTACTGGGTCTGTAGTAACTGGATCAACCTCTGAACCTGAACCTGTTGGATCGGTAGTAACTGGATCAACCTCTGAACCTGAACCTGTTGGATCGGTAGTAACTGGATCAACTGGATCTGTTGTTACTGGTGGCTCTTCCTCTTCTGGTGTTTCTTCCTCAGGTTCTGAATCCAGATCTAGTTCTATAATGATGTATCCATCTTGAAGAATTAATTTAGGATCATTTCCTGGGTCCCATATGAATTCAATCATTAGATCTGGATGTGTCCAAAGATCTTCTTCGTGATACCTACTACAGTTAAATGGTTGACCTGTTAGATCTAATGTAACTTGGTTTCTAATACAGCTATTCCAAATATCACTGCTACTTAGTGGATAACCAAGTGTATCTACTGGGAACTCTATCACCTTGACTCCTCCGATATCTCCAATTGTTGTCTTGGCTTCTTCTGTTGCTAGTACATGCCAACTAAATGTGATGTCAGATGGTGCTGGATCTGCAAGTTCGATAGTAAATTTCTCTGTATCTTGATCACTTACTCTCCATGGTTCATAGCTATTGCTGCTAGCAGTTACTATAGGATCAGCTGTAAATGGATGTGTGAATTCGATTGTTACAGATGTTCCTGTCATTGGGATCATTGCGTATCCTGCTTGATCCTGATTTACAATCAGTGATCCTGTAACAGTTAGATTTCCTCTAATCATTACATCACTCATGAATGTTGATAGACCCTCTATTGTTATATCACCAAGTACATACAAAGCTTCTCTTACTGTGATCTCTGCAATATCCAAAATGCTTTCTTCGTCTAACATTAATCTTTCTGCATCAATAGTAATTCCATTTAGTGTGAACTCTCCTGTGATATTTACAGAACCACTAGCTGTGATTGCAGAGGAATGAAGTGATTCGAATCCTGCATTTATTGCATCTAGATTTTCTATAGGTTCAGTACTTCCAGTTGCAGATAGAATAGTCACTTGTTCTGTTAGAGAAGCAATCAGGCTCTGCATGCTCTGAATCTGTGGCATTAATTGTGATGCAAAGATTGTTTCACCAGTGCCAGTAACTACGCTTCCGGATTCTGCAACCTGATCACCTAGGCTTGTAAGTGCATCTGTAACCATTTGTTCCATATCTATTTCTCCCATTCTTGTATCTATTTCTTCATCTATATCAATCTTTGCGACTGCATCTGATACTAGAATCTCTACTTCGTCCTCTATTTCCATTGCAGCGATCTGACTTACAATCTTAGATTCAACCTGATCAACTGTAATTGATGAATTCCTACGTGAGATCAAAACATTTACTGTTCCTTCTGATCCATCTGAACCTGAGAATCCTTCTAATGCGACACCAACTGTTGGCTCACCTGGTAATGCACGTCTTGCGTATCCTGCTCTGCTTGCAGATGTAAGTGCATCACCTGGGCGGATTGTTAGCAGTTCTCCTGTTCCTGATACTACTTGTTCTACTAGAACCTTGGCAGGGACCTGTCCAATCAATCCAACTAGAACGTAACCTGGAATATCTATTCCTAAGCCTTCTGCTCCCCCTAGATTGTTACCTATAAATGCTGGATTTGTAGATACAATACCCATTACATTTGCATCTGCATTGCGCTCACAACGCTTAACTGTATTACCTTCTGACACATCTATACATACAACATCACCAGGTAGTAGATCACCATCAGAGGATGAAGACTTGAACCATTCAGCGTAATCAGCACCTGCGCTAGAGTAAGCATTGTCTGAGTATGTACTTCCGTTTGCTGTAATTCTGAATGCAGCGTCGTCTGTACTAGCAACATCACTAATGATCTTGAATACGTCTTGTGTCCCTGTTGTTTCGTCTGTGTTGATCAACAATGCCTCATTGTTGTATGCATCTCCTGTGTAAATAGTTGTTTTTGCACTTAGACCTGAGGTTACTCCAATACCAATATCACCCTTTAGGTATGTATCTGTTACTGTATCTGCACCTAGAACAACCGAATTTGCACCCAAACCAACGGCATTGTATCCAATAACTATTTCGCTACTTGTTGTAGCTGCAGAAGCTCTTGTGGAGTCACCAAGCAAGGTATTATAATTTCCACCTGTTCTAGAGCTTGTACCTGATCCATAGTACCTACCTGCATTGCGACCTATCATAACATTATAAGCACCTGCATTTTGATTAATTCCTGCTGCGTAACCTATAGCTACATTATAATTTTCAGTATCTATTTGATTCAATGCACCATAACCAAGACCAACATTACCTGCACCTGTAGAAACACTACCTAGAGAAGCAATACCAACACCAACATTATTCGCACCAGAAGTTATAGCACCACCAACAGCATAACCAATCAACATATTGTTGTAACCTGTTGTTATTGCTACACCAGCAGAACCACCTAAACCAACATTGTTTGAACCATGAGAAGTAGATGTAGCTGTAGAACCTATGTCAAAGTTACCAGCAAATCTACCCATGAATAAGTTGTTTCCATTAGGTCTGGCTGTATCGCCAGTTGAATGTCTTTGTTCATACAAGAATCTAACTCCATCTTTATATATTACCCCTTGTCCATTTTCATCAGTACGTTCAAGGTTCATATTGTTAGCAATAGATACTAGTCCATCTCTATTAATTGTTACTCTCTCCTGTAATGATTCATCAACAGCATCTGCTGTGTAGAATATCAAATCACCACCTAATGCATTTGTTCTCTTATCTTTTCCTTTAATCGCAGCCTTTGGAACATCCAGATAACCTAGGAAGTTCAAGGAAGTATACTTTGGTGATAGTGTAGAACCAGGCAATCCATTTGTAGATAGGCTCATTGAGCCACCAGAGTTATGAGCTATTTCTAACATATCTACTGGATTAATAGTATGTATACCTACATTTCCATCCTTGAAGTAGAAGTCTCCCGTTCCAACTTCCTGACTATCAAATACCATATCATCGCCGTCATAATAGATTGAGGCATCTTGAGATGCACCAAATAACAACTTCTGGTCATCTTTTAGCAATCGTACTGACTCATCATAGTTTATCTCAAACACTGCATTATCTGCTGCATCATCAGCTGTAACTGCACCAGATTTTACATTAAACTGTATACCATCATCCCAACCTGCTTTCATATAAGCGTATCCCACTGTTCCATTTGTTGTTGCAACTACAGGTGTAGATGAATCTGCAGGAGCCTTTGCATTATATCCCACTATTACAGCACCAGCAGAATATGTTTGACCAAGATATGCATATGAACTTAAGCGCAAGTTTTCACCAAGGCCAGCAGCCATTTCAAGGTCTAATTTTTCTTGTGGATCTGCTGATCCTATTCCAAGATATCCAGTTCCATTATTTAGCTTCATTGTCTGTGTCTGACCAGCAGACCAAACATGATCATATTGAGTATCTGTAGTGTCATATCTAAGGTGATTCGTGTTGGCTAATATGTTGCTGTAAGTAACATCGTCCGAGAACGTGAATCCACCTACAGTCATATCCCCTGCACTTGTGATAATCAATCTATCAGTACCACCTGTAGTAAGTGCTACTGAATCTGCACCCACTCGATTCAATCCACTATCTGTATCACCTGCGAAACTAAGAGCTGGGTTCGCTTCTGAACTTGTTGTCCTAATCAATCCACCACCTACACTAGAAGAACCTAGTGAAGTAGAAGCCAGTGCGAACCTAGTAGAACCAGAAACATAAAATGATACCTGATTGTCTGCTGTTTCGTAGAATCCAGTATTACCGTCACCGAACATTAAACCGTTTGCAGCAGTGAAAGTTCCATTATTATCAATATGTAGTTTAGACAATGGATTATCTGTTCCGATACCTACTTTTCCACTATCTGTATATAGTGTTGGGGTAGATCCTGTTCCACTTATATATAGTTGTTCACCAGACATTGTTCCTGCTACTTCTAGTTTTGTAGATGGGGCAGTTGTACCGATGCCAACATTACCCTTTAGCGCAGTTGTTGTAACACTATCATTACCAAGAACAACACTGTTGCTACCTATACCTATTGCATTGTAACCAAATACATTCTCGTTAGTAACATTACCTGTGGATGACTTAGTGTAGTAACCAACATAAGTAGAGTTTCCTGTTGTTTCATTTCCTGTTGCACTGTCTGATGCGAAACGTCCTGCGTTGTAACCAATAGCGACATTGCTGCTACCTGTTATATTCTCATATAAGGATCCAAAACCTTGAGCTACGTTATTAGCACCAGAAGTATTGGACATTAAAGATGTATAACCAATCGCAGAATTGTTGTGCCCAGTTGTATAGCGAAGAGCATAACCACCAAGAGCAGTGTTATAATTTCCAGACTCGTTAAATCTAAGAGAATGAGAACCAATAGCAGTATTGTAAATTCCAGTTGTATTAGCATACGCAGCATAGTAACCATTTGCAGTATTGTAGTAACCAGTTGTATTTGAATATAGAGCACGGTTACCGACTCCAGTGTTATACCAACCTTCTGACCCTGTTGAATGAGACATGTTTCCGGCCCCTGCAACCTCTACACCAAGTAATGTATTTGTATTTGAATTTAGATATCCATCTGTAAATATGTCACCGTAAATTGATAGTGCAGAACCAGAGATTGTTCCAAGTACTTCTAGCTTAGTTGTTGGAGAAGCTAGACCAATACCAACGTTACCTGTATTGAAATAACTATTGCTAGAAGTATCACCATTCAATCTGATTGATTCAACTCCATTATCGTATAGAGATAAGTTTCCATCTCTACCAGCGCCAGCATTGCTATCATATAATTTTGCTACGGTATCACCAGAAGCTAAGTCTGATAATATGATTCCATTATCGCTATACCCACCAGATACTTCTAGTTTTGCAGATGGTGATCCTGTACCAATACCAACGTTACCCATTACATTTAATGCTGCGCCAGAGATAGTTCCTAGTATTTCTAAGTAACCTGATCCAACTTCTTTAGGATTAATGATCATGTTAGTTTCGTCATAGTAGATTGAGGCATCTTGAGTTGCACCGAATAATACTTTGCTATTATCTGTAGTTAAGGAAATATCAGTGGAGACTTTTAATGTATCTTTACTAATTTTTAATTGAGTTCCTATTGCACCATTATCATTTACACTAAACCAAAGTTCACCAGCTTCTGAGCCATCTGTAACATTTGTAGCCAAAGCACTAATATCTGCATAAACTGTGTTATCAAAATTACTATTATTTCCCGAAAATACAAACGCTCCTGGCACATCATTATTAGCAGGACTTGGACTATCATGTTGGAAATAGAATTGAGGGCCTTCTTGATATTGCCCTTTAGATTTATAAATAAATCCTGTTCCTGGAATACTTGTTTCAAATCTCATCACTGTCCCAGAGAAGGAAAACTCTCCATCAGAATCAAACTGCATATCTGTTCCGTCATAGTAAATGGATGCATTTTGAGCTGCACCTAGTAATAGCTTCTTGTTGTCTGCATTTATACTTAGATCATCATTTAGTGTTGATGTTCCTTCTACTACTAATGTTCCAGAGGAAGCTAGAGTTGCAGAGGCATGTAGTAGAGATCCTGTTACTGTTTCTGATAATACGAATAATGATCCATTTAGTACTAATCCCTCGCCTGCTGAGTATGTTGTGTTTATATCTGAGCTCCAACTTAGCTGTCCTGCAGAGTCAGTCTTAAGCACTCTTCCAGAAGCTGAACCGTCACTAGTTGGGAATGTGTATGTGACTCCTCCAAGTGAGACAGTTGAGGCGAATGTTGCTGCACCGGTTATCAGAAGTGCTGTACCAGAGATACCACCTGCTACATCTAGTTTTGTTTGTGGGGTTGTATTTCCAATACCAACATCACCACCTGTAAGAACGGTTAGGTAAGGAACAATACTTGTAAGTGGCTCAGCGCTTCCAGTGTAATATCCCAAATCAAATCTATTACCTACGCCTGGTCCTTTGGATAATAATCCCCAGTGTTTATTATCGCCAGATGTTGGTGCTGCCGTTAATAATAATCCACCTGCATAGCTACCATTATCCCGAGCAACAAATTGCAATAGTCCTTCTGAATTTTCTACTAATAAGCCTGTATAGATACTTACATCTTTATTTGAAACAGACCCATCCATTATATGCAATGCAGCTTCTGGACTATCAGTTCCGATGCCAACATTACCCATTATGTAACTATCAGCTGCAGCCATAATATTTAGAGCTGCACCAGAGATAGTTCCCTTTGTTGTTAGGTCTCCGTGGAATAGACCTGTTCCTTCTGCGATTAATGAACCTGATGTTGTTAATAGATCTTGTGCATGAAGAGTTGCGCCAGAGATTGTTGTGAAGTTAAGTGATGCTCCTGTTAGTGATTGATTTAGAGTGAATACAGTTCCGTTTAGTGCAAGACCCTGACCTGCTGCATAAGTAGTATCTGTTGATGTAATAGTAATTGTATCTGTTGTTGCATTTGTTGTGATAGTTACATTTGTTCCACCAACTAATGTTAGGGAATCAGTTGTTGTGTCTGATGTAACAGTATCTTGTCCTGCAACTATGAATGAGGAGAATAGATCTTGATCAGGGTTTTGTGTGTCTGTATCAATGTCTTCGCTCCATGATAGTTGTCCTGCGCTGTCAGTCTTAAGTACTCTTCCTGAAGCTGATCCGTCACTAGTTGGGAATGTGTATGTTACTCCTCCTAGAGATACTGTTGATGCGAAGACTGCAGCTCCGTTTAGTGTTGATGTTCCTTCTACTACCAATGTTCCAGAGGAAGCTAGAGTTGTAGAGGCTTGTATTAGAGATCCTGTTACTGTTTCAGATAATACGAATAGAGTTCCATCTAGTACTAGGCCTTCACCTGCTGAGTATGTTGTGTTGTTATCAATATCTGTACTCCATGATAATTGTCCTGCACTGTCTGTCTTAAGTACTCTTCCTGATGCTGATCCATCTGATGTTGGGAATGTGTATGTAACACCACCAAGTGAGACAGTTGAATCAAATGTAGCTGCACCTGTTATCAGAAGTGCTGTACCAGAGATACCACCTGCTACATCTAGTTTAGTGCCAGGAGAACCGGTGCCTATACCTACATTACCAGAAGTGTCAATTTTCATCCTAGGACTATTTGCCGTGTCTCCAGCTGTGACTGAACCAAAATAAGTATGGAACTCAATACCATCAGCATAATCCATCTTCAAGTAATCATATCCGACTGTGCCATTTGTGTTTGCTACAACTACTTTATTAGTAGTTCCGTCGTATGCTTTTGCATTGTATCCCCAAATGAACGAACCTGCTGAATATGTGGTTCCAAGATAGGTATAAAGTCCAGTTGCTAGATTCCCTGGATTACCTGCGCTTAAATCAAGATTAAACCGTTCATTTGTTGAAGGTGAACCAATATCAACATTACCATTTATAAATCTAAAGTCACCACTATCTATTTCTTGGCTATCAAATGTTAGATGTGCACCATTATAATAGATTGATGCATTTCCTTCTGAACCTAGTATAAGTTTCTTGTTATCTACATTTATTCTTAGATGATCATTTAGTGTTGTTTCTCCTTCTACTACTAATGTTCCAGAGGAAGCTAGAGTTGCTGATGCTTGAAGGATGGATCCTGTGATAGTTTCAGATAGAACAAACATTGTTCCATCTAGTACTATTCCTTCTCCTGCTTCATATGTTGTATCTGTGTCAGTTGAAGCAAATGTGATTGTGTCTGTACTTTCATTAGTTGTGATAGTTACGTTTGTTCCAGCTACTAGTGTTAGTGAATCTGTTAGAGAGTCTGTAACAATGTTGTCTTGTCCTGCAACTATGAATGTAGAGAAGAGGAATTGATCAGGGTTTTGTGTATCTGTATCAATGTCTTCGCTCCAAGACAACTGTCCATTGCTATCAGTCTTTAGTACTCTTCCTGATGCTGAACCGTCTGATGTTGGGAATGTGTATGTTACTCCTCCTAGTGATACAGTTGATGCGAATACTACTGATCCGTTTAGTGTTGTTGTTCCTTCTACTACTAATGTTCCAGAAGAAGCTAGAGTTGTGGATGCTTGTATGATTGATCCTGTGATAGTTTCAGATAGAACAAACATTGTTCCATCTAGTACTATTCCTTCTCCTGCTTCATATGTTGTATCTGTGTCAGTTGAAGCAAATGTGATTGTGTCTGTTGATTCGTCTGTTGTGATAGTTACGTTTGTTCCAGCAACTAGAGTTAAGCTGTCAGTTAGGCTGTCTGTGACGATGTTATCTTGTCCTGCAACTACGAATGTAGAGAAGAGGTTTTGATCAGGGTTTTGTGTGTCTGTATCAATGTCTTCGCTCCAAGACAACTGTCCATTGCTATCAGTCTTTAGTACTCTTCCTGATGCTGATCCGTCTGATGTTGGGAATGTGT
>Ga0209249_1001162_pt1 | contig 26664 bp, 26 predicted proteins | sample SaaInlV_200m_DNA_4_FD_184653 | JGI IMG/M metagenome (GOLD analysis project Ga0209249, IMG submission 184653) | Marine microbial communities from expanding oxygen minimum zones in the Saanich Inlet - SI037_S3LV_200m_DNA (SPAdes) (version 2) | ecosystem: Environmental > Aquatic > Marine >...
TGGTGACGGATCTTTATCTAATCGAAATAATGGCCATGGGTATCCGACTTATTCAGTTAGATTTTTTAATACCAATAAAGAATTTGTAGATTTATTTTATAATTTACACCTTGATTTATTTGATGAGGCGGGCAAGATTTCCCACAGGGATAGAAAAAATAAAAAAAGATTATATGAATTTAATATGTATTCTAGATTAACTTTTGATTATTTAGTTAATGTTGTCGGGATTCCTAGCGGAAAAAAATCTGATATAGTAAGAATTCCTAATCTGATTTTATCAAATGAGGATATTATTGGAAAATATTTCTTTTTTGGTTTATTATTATCTGATGGCGGGATAAATAAGAATAAATCGATTGGATTTCATATGGCAAGTAAGGGCTTGCTTGATGATTTAAATAAATTAATTTTTCAAATTTGGAAATTTAATTTGACTGTTAAATCTATCGTACAAAAAAATAAATATTATTCATATCAGTTAAATTTAAAAACTAATGAGGGCAACACGATATTAAAAGATATATGCCGAGATCGCATAACCTGGTATTGCACCGATTCAGAAGAGTTAATACTCCTGAAGTGTAAGCCTTGAAAACAAGATAAATATCAGGTGAGCCGGGCCCGAAAGGGCATCTGGGTTCAAATCCCAGTCTCGGCGTTTTATAATCCAAAAGTTTTTTCAAAATCTTTCATTTCTCTTATTTTTTGTGTGAAATTGAAACCTTTGTCTGTCATTAATAAATAATTAGATTTTTTCTCTATTGTTTTTTCTATAAATTCTTTTTCTAAGAGTTCTTCTAAATATGAATTCATTTGATTATAGGAAAGATTTGCCTTATACATTAAATGGGTTGGTTTTATCCTTCCGTTTTTGTTTTGAATTGACATCATGATGTCATGAATGATGTCCGTTCTAGATCTTTTTCTTTCCATTTTTTTGAATGTGTGTTATGATTAGTAATAATAGTGCATATCCGCCCAGTTGAATTATTTCTCCAGCCAGATAGAATAGTTTTCCAAATGTTGTAAATATAAAAAATATTTGACTTGCAGAAATTATCGAAAAACTTAATGCAAGTAATTTTGTGTTTATGAATAAATTTTCTGAATACTTTTTCCAGTAAAACGCGGAAATAGATATTAAGAATATTAATGATGTCAAATGAAATATGTAATAATTTGAATTACTGAAGTAAGTGGATATCAGTATAAAATAACTCATTAAGAAAATATTGGAAGATGTTTGTTTTCCTTGGTATAATTTGTATAATAGATATAATCCTATTAAATTGAAAAATGCAAATATGGTGAATGTTAGGTTTGAGAATATATTGTACTCTCTTATTATTTGCAAGGTTTGTATGCCTATTTGCGGATTTATTAAGTCATCATAAAACATTGCCACATTTGTTAATAATTTGAATAAGAATGATAGTGCAATGAATGAAAATGATATGGATAAATATAATGATTTTTTGTTTTTGTTCAATTTATAATATTTCAAACTAACTAATCCAATTAAAAATAGTACTATGAAACTGAATAAGTCTATCACTAATGATGGAAATTGAAACCAATCTAGTGTATGTTTTAAATATATCATAAAATAAGGACTAAAAATTGGTTTAAAAATCTTTTGAAATTAGCTAATTTCGAATATTTCTTTAATTTCTGTCTTTGCATAGTTTAATTTTTCTTTATTTTCTGCATATATTGTAAGAATTGTTTCTCTTTTGTTTACTTTCTCTTTTAATTTTTTATGTAAATAAACTCCTGCGCCTTTATTTCCTGGCGCTCCAGCTAATCTAGCTAATGTTGCGATTTTCCTATTATCGATGCTTTTAATTTTTCCTTTTTTAGGAGCTTTAACATTATACGTATATTCTCCCAAGGGAATATTTTCTGGAAGGATATTTGGATTTCCTTTTTGGGCTTTTATTATTTCTTTAAATTTTTTATATGCTTGCCCACTATTCAATATGTTTTTTGCGGATATTTTTGTATTTGTTAGTTTGAAAATTTTGTCTGCCATCATTAATGCTTTTTTCTCCAAATCTTTTGGGGCATTTTCTTCCCTTCTTAATATTCTTAAAACATCTATCGCTTCGAGTGCTGGTCCAACTCCGTTTCCAATTGGTTCATCTGCTGGAGTGATTATCACCTTTGTTTTTATTTTAAGAATTTTGGATATTTTTTCAAATCTTTTTTTTAAATGTCTTGCTTCTTTTTTTGTTTGAACCTTTGCATTTTTACCCAATGGGATATCTAACAATAAATGTGTTGCTCCGACTGCATGTTTTTTTGCTAATATTGAAGCAATCATTAATCCTGCAGGATCTAATCTTAATGGATGTCTTATTTTAATTAATTTTGAATCTGCTCCTGTTACTTCCATACCTTCATTCCAGACTAAACAGGCATTTGTTTTTTTAATAATTTTTTTCATTTGTTCTGTACTGAAACTAATTTTGGATAGTACTTCCATTGTATCTGCCGTTCCAGCTGGACTTGTTATTGATCTGGATGAAGTTTTTGGCATTGTAATTCCTGCTGCTGCAATTATTGGAGCGATGATCATTGAAGTTCTGTTGTTTGGCACCCCCCCAATACAATGTTTGTCTGCAATTATTTTTTTATTTAATTTTAATTTTTTCCCTTCTTTCAAAGTTGCTTTAGTTAAGTGTTCTACTTCTTTGTCTGTCAATTTATTGTTGTAGCATGCTGCAACAAAATATGCAATTTCGACTTCTAGAAGTTCATTTGATCGTAAATCATTCATTATTAGATTGATTTCTCTTTTTGATAATTCTTTTCCTTCTAATTTATTTTTTATTGCTCTTACCGATTTCGGAGTTTCAGAAGGAAATACTTTTATTTTGTTTTTAGTATTTAATTTAAAATAAGTTTCATTGAATAGTCCAATTTTACCTTTTGGTATATTTGAAGAGACATCTAATAATGCATATATGGTTTTGTTTTTATTCACTATTTTTAATCTATCAAATGCATGTATTTTTAATTCATTTGCATCTTTTTCATTTAATACTACAATCAATGGTCCCCCTGAGGACACATTTAATTTTTTAGGAATTAGCTGCATTCTCTTCCTCATAAATTCTGTATATTACAAATAAGATAGAAAGGATTAGTGGCCCGACAATTATTCCAGGCAAGCCCATGAGATTTATTCCTCCAAGGACTCCCAGTAGAATTACTATTGGATTTATGTTTGATTTCATCCCCATAAGTTTTGGTTTAACTAAATTATCCAAATAAGATATGAATGCAAACGAATATATGAATAATAATATTGCCCCGGTAAAGTTTCCCATAACTGCTAAATAGATTGCTGCCGGAACATAGACTGTTGCTGGCCCAACTATCGGGAAATATGCTGCTAGGACGATTACAAAGGCCCAAATAAGTGGGTTTGGTATGTTAAAGAGATAAAACCCTATGAATGCAATAATTCCTTCTAATATGGCGACTATGAGTATTCCAGAAAGTAAACCCCTAATAACACCATTTATTTCATTGAATAGTTTTTGTTCTACATTATCTTGGATTGGCAAGAATTTTTTCAATTTTCTTACGAATTTTTTCCCATCTTTTAATAGGAAGAATAATGTGAAGAAGAATATGAAGAAATTTAAGAATCCCTTTACTAATTTTTCTAATAGGTTTGCACTAGAAATTATAAAAAAGTTTGAAATTCCTTGTAATGAATCTCTCATGTGCCTTTCAAAATTTATATTTAATCCTGTGTATTTGTTTATGTTTTCAGAAAATTCGGTTAATTCAATTGCGTTTGCTGAATTGTAAATGTTTATTGTCTCTTCTAAAAATCTACTTGCAAAGAAAATTAAGGGTATTACGACTAGTAGAATTATTAATGCAATTACTATTATACTTGATAGACTTTTTTTATGTGTTTTTTTATGTAATCTTTTATATAGTGGATGTGCTGCAACTGCAATTACTGCCGCACCTAGTAATGGTGCGATGAATGGTGCAATTATTTTGTATGATGTGTAGAGTAGCAATAGGATTAATGCCACCACAATAAAATTAGAATATTTTGAGAAATTGAATTTTTCCATAGTGTTTTTTATTGGTTATTCTTTATAAATATATTTATTACTTTAAGTTGAATTTATCAAATGCCTGTTCCAATTCCCTATGTGTTTTGGCATATTTTTTTAGAGGTATTTTTTTCATGGTTGCTTCAATTGCTTGCCTCATTGATCTTGCACCAGCTTTTGTTCCATTCGGATGTCCGTGAACTCCTCCGCCCGCTTGGATCACAATATTTGTACCCATAGTTTTTACAATCTTTGGAATGTCCAATGGTGATACTCCTCCGGATGCAACTGCTAATACTGGTTTAGTTTTGTACCAATCTTGTTCCAATCTATTTAGTCTAGGATTTGCTTTGATTTTTTGTTGTTCTATTTCTTCTTCTATTGATAATTCTTCTTTTGCTGAACCATACATTTTTCCTATTCCTGCGGTCCCAATATGTAGTTGATCTGTTCCTAATAATCTTGATATTTTTGCTAAAGCTAGCATGGATATTCCGTGTTCTGGATTTCTGGTCAATGCACCATGCATTGCCCTATGCCCGTGAATGGCTAGTTTCAATTTGTTTGTAACTTTTCTCATTGATGCCAAAGCACTCCACCCAACTGTTAGGATATCAATCATTACAAATTCCCCTCCATTTTTTTTAACATATTCTGCTCTTTTTTTCATTTCTTCATATTCCGCAGTTATATTTGGAAGATAGATTTTTTTCTCGCCAGTTTCTTTTTCAGCTTTATTTCTTGCTTTGAGAGTTAATTTTATTCTTTTGTAAAAATTATTAAATTCCATTGATGTTAAATTTTCATCATCTTTCACAACATCTAACCCGCCTGCCCAGGATTCGTAAGCTACCTTTGCATGTTGTTTTTCTGTTAATCCAACCTTTGGTTTTACAATCGTACCAATCAGGGGTCTATTTTTTACCTTGGTTATTTTTCTAACTCCCTTTATCCCATATTTTGGGCCAGGAAATGATTTTACAATACTTTCTGGAAATGTAATATCTTGTAGTTTTAATTTTTCTGCCTCTTTCATTCCGAATATGTTTCCAGCAATTGAAGATAAAATTCCAGACATGTTATTTTTTTCAAATAATTTTTCAGGATAGGCAATTCTCACTATGTTTTCTTTTTTATTTATGTAGAAAGCATGTGGTTTTAGTTTTTTGGCAATTGTTGGATTCATTGTTGAAATTTTTGTCCAAGTTCCAATTGATGATTCCCCTGCTAGAAGTTCACAAATCCTTTCTAGTGAAACTCCCTTTATTGGTTTTACTCTATATTCGACAATTAGATCAGTTTTTTTTGGTTTATACTTTTTATCAACAAATTCACAATTTCCATAAATCATTTTTGTACCTCTTTTATTAATTTTGGTAATTCTTTAATATCTTTAATTATTACATTAGCATTATTTAAAGTTTTCCAGGTTTGTTTCGGTCCAGTTTTTATTATTATTGATTTTACTTTGGCCGCTTTTGCAGTTTTTATATCTTGCACTGTATCCCCTACCATGAATTTTACTTTTTTCTTTAATTTTTTTTCTACTTTGTAGATTTCATCTGGAAATGGTTTTGCCCTTTTTACTTCATCATCTCCAATTATCAATTTGAAAAGTTTTTTGTCTATTTTTGTTTGTTTCAAAATTAATTCTATTTTTTTATGAGAATTATTGCTTAGGAGGCACAAAGTATATTTTTTGCTTAAATTGGTTAATATTCTTTTTGTATTTTTGAATGGTTTTATGAGATCTATTTTTTCATTTCTGATTTCTTCGAAATCTTTTTTTATTTTATTTATTTCTTTTTGTTTTAATTCAGGATATAAAGTTTTTATTTGTGTTGTAAGATTTAGCCCCCAAACTGAGTATAATTCTTTGTTGGTTACTTTTATTCCATTTTTTTTGAATGCTAATTTTTCTGATTTCTTTATCCATGCCTCGGTATCAACTAATGTCCCATCTAAATCAAAACAAACTATCATTTTATCCAAGAATATTCTTTTTTTACCTTATTTACAAATTTCTTTGGTTTTAATACGCCCAATTCTGAAACAATTCCTTTAATATTTTTGTTTGGAATTATATCAAATGCTGGATTTTTTATTGTAATATTTTTATTTGCTACATCCCATATTTCCTTTGAATCTCTGTTTTCAATTTTCAATTTTTTTGAAGAGTATTTCCAAGAATTTGTTATTATGAATAATGGAGTTTTGTGTTTTTTTGCAAGTTCTGAAATTGCATAACTTCCAATTTTATTGTAAACATTCCCTTCCGAATTTATATAATCTGCACCCAGCAGGATTATATTCGAATTCTTTATCGCATCTTCTGCAGCAGAATCAACATAGTGGTTTACTTTTATTCCCATTTTTGCAAGTTCATTTGCAGTTTTTCTTCCCTGGTATAAGGGTCGGGTTTCAGTATTATTTACTGAAAATTTTACATTTACTAGCTTTAATGCCCCAATTACTGTTGAAGAATGGCAATGCGTGAAAATTTTTGAATTTTTTTTGATCAATTTTGATGCAATGTTTTCAACTCGTTTATCCATGTTTCTTAGATAATTGTATGATATTTTTGGGTTTTCAACTTCTTTTGCATATTTAATTGCATTTTGTAAACATGGTTCTGTTGGCCTTGTTTTAAGAATTAATTTTATCGATTTATAATCTGGTTTTAATTGCATTGCTTTTAATCCATTTAGTGCAATGTTTGTTGCGCCTTGGATTTTTAAGGATTTTATGTCTTTTATTATCTTATTAAATTCGTCCATTAGTTATTTTTTATTTTTTAATTATATAAGGTTTACCATCTAATCTTCATCTATTATTGATCTTCCTTTCAATTCTTTCCAATCTTGATCGGGTCTAACTTCCAAGTTTGTTTTCCAGGCACCTTCTAAAACATTTGGTTCAATGTGTTTTTCTTTTGAAAAATGAATCATTGCTTGCATGTCTTTCGGGAAGCAACTTCCCCCAAAACCAAATTTCCCATCTGGTCCAGGAACTTGAATATGTGATTTTCCAACTCTTTCGTCTTTTGTGAACCCTTCAATTGCCGTTTCCCAATTCACTTCAGATTCATTGGCAATTAATTTCATTTCATTCATAAATGAAACTTTTGTTGCAAGAAAGCAATTATTCATATATTTTATAAATTCTGCAGTTTCATAATTTGTTTGAATTACCGGCAGATCATCTCCGAATCTTTCTTTGAACAATTTTGCAATTTTGTTTGTGTGATCTTTATTTCCTCCTAAAATTACTCTTGATTGATTTATAAAATCTGAATTTGCATTTTTTTCAGTTAAAAATTCTGGATTAAATACTATATTCAAATTGGGAAATGATTTTTGTATTTCATTTGTTGTTCCAGGGGTCACAGTGGATCTTATTAAAACAATATTATCTTTTCTTTTATTGATTTTATTTATTTCTTCTAGGGCCGAATAAATTATATCTAGGTGGATTGATCCATCTTTATTTGATGGTGTTGGGACTGATAAGAAAATATAATCTGATTCATTAATTGTCTCATTTAAACTATGCGTGGATTTTGTCTTGTCTTTATCATAAATTCTAATTTCTGCATTCCAACCAGATTTTTCTGAAAATCCATACTCTACTGCCGACCCAACAAACCCTCTCCCAATTATCCCTATTTTCATTTTATAAAATTAGTGTTGAATCGTTTATATATTTTATTAAATTGAATTCAATTTACCAAAAAGTATATAAATTTGAGAGCAAGTTTTTTAATTATGACTTTAGAATCAATCATTAGTCCATTTAGTGCAGTAGATAAGCCAGGCCATATGTTCTTTACAGGAATTATTTATGCTAGTTTGGCAGTTTTGCTTAGTAATTGGGTTTTCAAAGATTCTGAAAGTTTAATAATGGTTTTTTTGACTGTTTTGGCAGCTGTGCCAATAATGTATACTACCATGAAAATGGAGGAAAATGTTACAGTCAAATTAAAGGATGAAATCTCTATTTTGAAAAGGCATGCGAAGGTCATTAAATATCTTACTTGCCTATTCTTGGGATTTGTAGTCGCATATACTTTCTGGTTTGTTGTTTTGCCATGGGAAATAACCGAACCTTTGTTTTCTACACAAATACATACCATTCAAGGGATTAATGGTAAATTAACTGGAGATGCAATTTCTGGTGCATCAATTAGTCAAGGAAGTGTTTTCTTTAAAATATTTTTGAATAATTTTAAGGTTTTATTGTTTGCATTGTTTTTTTCATTTTTTTATGGGGCGGGAGCAATATTCATTTTAACTTGGAATGCTTCTGTAATCGCTGCGGCAGCAGGAGGGTTTATTCAAAAAGCAGTTTTGGCTGGAACCCATATGGCTGGTGCTGTGCCTTTAGCATTTTTGAGGTATGCTATTCATGGTATCCCCGAAATAGTTGCTTATTTTGTCGCAGGGTTGGCAGGAGGCATAATTTCTGTAGCAATGATTAATGGTGATTTAGAGGGGGACAAGTATCGTAAGATAGTGTTGGATGTTGTGGATCTTTGTTTAATCGCACTTGTTATTTTGATAATCGCGGCGTTGTTAGAAGTGTTTGTTACGCCAGTGTTTTTTTAGATTGGATTTTAATAAGGTTTATAAGTTGAAATTTTGAGATTAATTCATGTCTAGAGAAAGAAAATTATTATTTGATGCCTCATTGGTTTTTGTAATGGGGCTTTTGGCGGCCATCTTCGGCTATTTAATTAGGGTTATCCTTTCTAGACAACTTTCCCTTGAAGAGTTTGGTTTATTTTATGCAGTATTCACGTTTGTAAGTTTTTTTATTGTTTTTAGAGATTTTGGACTTGGTCAGGCTTTAGCTAAATTTATCCCCCAATTTTTGGTAAAAAAAGAATATGGTAAAATTAAAGCATCTATTAAATTTGCTTTTTTTATAAATTTATTTATGGGCATGATTTTTGCTACATTTTTCATAATATTTTCTGATTATTTGGCAATAAATTATTTTAAAAATGAATTGGCAAAATCACTATTAATAATATTATCTGCATATTTTGTCCTATATGCAATTTATAGGCTTATTATTTTAATTTTTTTAGGTTTTCAAAAAAGTAAAATATATTCTCTAAATTTATTTTTTATAAATTTTTTTGTCTTTATAGGAATTCTTATTTTCAAAAAATTTGGAGTGTTAAATCCTGCAATTTCCTATTTATTTGCTGGATTAATGGGGATTATTTTTGGTTTCATTTTATTATTTAAATCTTTTTCATATTTTAAATATGTTGAAAATAATTCATATGAATTAAAACTTAAATTGTTTTACTATGGATTTCCGATTTTGCTTGCTTCCATTGGCGCGACATTCATTGGACAAATTGATACCCTATTATTAATCAAATTTAGGACACTTCCGGAGGTCGGAATCTATAATGTTGTTTTGCCAACAGCCATGCTTTTGATAACGTTTGGAAGTGCACTAGCAATGGCGATGCTACCCTTTGTTTCAGAGTATTGGGAAAAGAAAAAATTTAAAGAATTATCAAATATTCTTTTAGATATTTATAAAAAATCATTCATTATAATTGCGCCAATTGGGCTAACTTTATTTATTTTTTCTGATCTTATTCTTAAAGTTTTATTTGGCGAATCTTTCATTTCCGGTTCGATTGCACTTAAAATATTATGCATTGGTTCCATATTTTTTTCTGTTGCTGTAATTAATAATAATGTTCTCGCTGCGATTGGTAAACCAAAAGAAGTAACAAAACTTATTTTATTTGCAGCATTACTTAATTTAATTATTAATTTAATTTTGATTCCCCAATATGGGATTATTGGTGCAGCATTGGCAACTAGCGCATCTTATTTTGTTGTTTTGATATTATCTACGTATTTAGTCAATCAATCTGTTAAACTAAAAATTCCAATTTTAGATTGGATTAAAATATTTTTTGCTGGAGTGGCATTTACATTATTAGTTAATTTATTTAAAAATATTTTAGAAATGAATGTTTTATTAGAAACTACTGTTGTTTTAATCATTGGATTAATTGGTTATTTTTTAATTTTAAAAATTATTGGGATTGATGTTTTTGGTTTATTTAGATTAATGCGACCTGATTTTATAAATCACAAGATATAAAAAAGCAAATTAACACTATTTTATATTGATAATTTTGAAACTAATATCATTTTTATCAATTATGCATGAATATCTAACAAAATTTTGGTAAGGTTTAATATATGAAAATAAAAGAATTCAAAGGCGGTTCTTTGAGTAGTACTGCCCTGCACGAAGAAGACGGCAAATTATTTGTCAGAAAAGAAATTTCAATAATCAAAAATAGGGAATATGGTTTCCAAAGATGGTATTCTCAACTCAAAAGAATTCAAAGATATAATGTCTTATTTCCAGGGTCATATCCTGAAATATTAGATTTTGGGATAAAGGGGGATCGTGCATTTATGGATATTGAATATATCGAATCTGCCGACTCCGGAATAGAATTTTTAAAAAAAGTAAAAACATTTGATGAAGTAAAACTTTTTTTTAATGAATTGATATCAGTCATGGATAAAATTCACGAAACAAAAATAAAATCCTCTAAAAACCCCATTAAATTATATTTTCAGGAAGAAGTAAAACAAAAAATAATTGATTGTAAATCAAACTTATTTTTAAACCATTACAAAAAACAAAAAATTGTTTTTAACAATATCACCATAGATGCCCTTTCAACACAATTAAATGAATATGGGAAAATGTTCGAATCATTCTATACAAACCCTATTGAAACATTTTCTCATGGAAATTTAACATTAGAAAATTTAGTATACAATCCAGATACAAATAAAATCACGCTTATTGATGTTTATGAAGAAAATATCATAGATTCAAAATATGCTGATTATTCCCAGATATTACAATCTTGCAATTCTAATTATGAGCTATACAATGAATCAGATAATCCAGATTTAATTTCTATTCCTTTTGGATTGAAAAGTTTTAAAAAATTATTCAATGAATATTTAAACAATCAATTGTCGAAGGAGGAATTAATATTTACAAAATTGTTGGAAATTTCACAATTTATTAGAATGTTGCCCTTTAAAGATGAGATTGCTCCAAAAAAAACTATCTTCTTTTATAATTTGGCATCATATCGCCTACACGAATTGATTGGTGAGTTAAAATGAATGAATGGAATATTAATACTAGCCTTCCGATCGATTATACAATAAAAATTTCTAATGATCTTTTTTCGGTCAATAATAATGATTTACTTCAAACTGGAGAAAAAAAAGAAAACATGCGTAGATTGATAGTCATCGATAAAAACGTATATGAATTATATTCTAAAAAAATTTTAAATTATTTTAATCATTATGATGTTAAATGTTCTATTGTTTTATTGGAGGGTGGCGAACAAAATAAAAATTTAGATGCTTTGATGTATTTGTTGAGCGAAATTGAAAAATTTGGATTGCTGAGGCGAGGAGAACCAATAATAGCAATTGGAGGGGGAGTTGTTTTGGATATCGTCGGCCAAGCCGCGAGCATGTTTAGAAGGGGGGTGCCCTACATACGTATTCCAACAACACTACTGGGAATTGTTGATGTGAGTGTTGCTGCAAAAACAGGAATAAATTTTTTAGAACGTAGGAATAGGATTGGGTCCTATTATCCTCCGATTGCAGTCTATTTAGATAAAATTTTCATAAAAACTCAAAACTCTCTTGAAATTTCTTCTGGAATGGGAGAAATATTAAAAATGGCAATTGTTAAAGATAATAAATTATTTGAACTTTTGGAAACTTATGGCGAAGAATTATTAGAAACAAAATTCCAACATGAAATATCCGATGAAGTAATTGAAAGATCAATAATTGGCATGATTGAAGAATTGGAAATCAATTTATGGGAAAAAAATTTAAAACGTTTGGTCGATTTTGGACATTCGTTTAGTCCGATTATCGAAATGAGGTCAATTAATACTGAGAATCCTTTAACGCATGGTCAAGCGGTAACTTTGGATGTATTATATTCTTGTTTAATTTCAAAATCTAGGGGTATGTTATCTTCTGAAGAAGTTAAACGGATATTTGCAACAACTAAAAGGTTAAAGTTACCCCTTTATCATCCTCTTTTTGGCAACTCAATTTTATTAAAAGAATCTTTATCAGATACTATGAAACATAGGAATGGAAAACAAAATTTACCCATCCCCGTAAGAATCGGAAAATCAATATTCATTAATGATTTTAAATATGAAGAGCTTATTCAGATATGCGAACAACTAAAAGAAAAAAATGAAAAATAAAATAATAGTAATCACGGGCAGTAGCAGCGGATTGGGATCAACGTTAGTGAAAGATTTGTGTGTTAAACATCAAGTAATAGGGTTATCAAGGAATAACAATGAATTTAATGAACAATTAAGTAATTTTAAATATATTAAAACAGATATAAGCAATTCTATGGATGTGAAAAATGCATTTGAACAAATAAATTATCAATTTGGAAAAATAGATATTTTAATTAATAATGCGGGAATATTCATCACAAAATCATTTGACAAATGTGAAGTTAAAGAAATAGATGATATAATTGATACAAATTTAAAGGGGCCCCTATACTGTATTTTAGAAACATTGAAAATAATGAAAGCTGGTCGCATAATTAATATCAGTTCAGTATCCGGAAATAACGCAATTGCTGATCAAACAATTTATTCTGCTTCGAAGTTTGGTCTGAATGGATTTTCAGATGCATTGGGCCAGGAAGTCCAAAATAAAAAAATAAATATTACTACCATTTGCCCAGGGGGAATGGATACTCCCCTTTGGAATGAAAAAAATCCCTATGTTGGAAATGGAAAAATTTTAAATACTAGTGAGGTTAGTGAATTAATACAATATGTAATAAAATTACCAGATCATATTGTATTAAAAAAAATAACATTATTTCCGAAAAATGAATGGCATTAAATTAAATTTGATTCTCACAATGGCTGGCACTTATGCTAGATTTACCAAGGAGGGATATAAAATACCAAAATATTTACTCCCATGGGGATCAACAACAATTATTACAGAACTTCTTAATGAGTTTACAAAAACAAATATAATTGATAATATTTTTTTAATTGCTAATAGGGAGGATATGGATTATGCTCCCCATCTACAAAAAACATTAAAACATTTTAATATCCCCAAAGAAAATTTGGTCTATATTGATACCACTGCTGGACAAGCCGAAACTGCAGCAATTGCAATAAAAAAATTTAAAACAAAATTAAAAGACGATCCTTTTCTGATTCATAATATTGATACCTTATTGTATAATCGAGATTTTAATCAAATTAAAAAAAGTTTAGAAAAAAATGATGGATACATAGATATTTTTGAATCTAGTAATCCGGCATATTGTTATTTATTATCTAATGATGCAAATGAAGTTTATGAAATTGCTGAAAAAATTTTAATTTCTGATATGGCATCATCTGGGCTATATGGATTTACAAATTCAAAAATATTTTTGGACAATTTTGATAATGAAATTTTTATTAGTGAGATATATAAAAAAATAATTAAATCTGGGAAAATTTTATCTGGAATATTGTATGATGAATCCTCCACAGTTGTTTTGGGAACTCCCGTTGAATATGTTAATAAAACAAATTTATTAATTAAATAATAAAATGGTAAAAATAGGCATTGCAATAAGTTTATATGATAAATTTGAAGAGCTTTCATTATTAATAGACATAATTAGATCCAATTGGAACGGAGAATATGTAATCTCGGTGTGTTGTAATCATCCAGATGGAAAGAAAAAAATACAAAATTTAGATATAGATTGTTATTCTCAGGGAGAAGATATAAATTTTTCTAAATCGCTTACCGATTTTCAAAAAAAAATTAATTTAAATGGCCGAGTTTTAGATTCGATTAAAAAATCATGTTTAGGCGCGATTAATCATGGGGCAGATTATGTTATGCATTTGCATACAGATGCTTGGCCACTTAATGAACAATCTTTGTTGAATTTGGTTGATGATATGAAAAAATTCAAAAAAGGAATTGGATATCGTGGAATGGGGTTATCAAAATATAGGCCAGATTGTCCGCTGGGCCATGTGGATGATATGTTTCTTTTGTTTAATTCTGAATTTGTAAAAAAAATTAATTTTTTCAATTTCAATCCATTATCCATTTTACCTAATCGATTAAGTATTCATGGCGCCATTTCGTCTCTATTGGTTGCTAAAGCTGGAATAGAGAATCTTTATTTTTATGAAGATCACACAAACCTTCTTTTTTGGGATGGTGAAAAACATAACCCCCTTTTTGAGAGGGCTAAACCGACAATGTATGATTTAAAATATAAATTTTTACATGTGCACTCCCAATCTTTCATTAATGATTATTCAAGAAATATCCAGGCAATGTATCTTTTTGAAAATGGAATTACAAATGGAAAATATATTTCAATTTTTTTAGATAAATATTTGATTAATAAGGATATATTGTTAGAGGAAATATCAAATTATGAAAATAAATTATATCTAAAATTGAGATTTTGGGGATTTCCCATTATTAAATTTGGCAGATTTGGAAGGGATTTCAATAAAATGAAAATTTATTTAAATTCTTCATTCAGAATCAAATTAATTTATTGGTTTAGGGTTAATATTATGTCTATGTGGGAAGAAACAATAAAGAAATGGTTTGGATTTGAATTATCCCCAAATTATTCTGTTTGGCCAGAATCTTTAAATGATCTTTATTTTAAAAATTTAAATCAATCTGATTATCCAGAATTTTTAATTTGGTGGAAAAAAAGTAATTCTGAATGAAGAATTTAAATAAATATTTAATTTAATTTAAATAATTTTTCTTTGTATTTTCTTAATTCTAATTCTGCATATTGGTATGCCTCTGTTTCTTTTTCACCAATTAATGTAATTTCAAAATGTTTAGTAATTTCAATTAATACTTTTTTTTCTGGATCTATTGAAAAACCCTCGCCAGTTGAATAAATTGGGATCTCCCCATTGGAATAATTTTTTAATCTTCGTATAAATGCGTTTATTTCTTCACTATCCCCCGATCTTGGGTGAGATAATGTTGTTCTATTTCCATAATATTCTATGAAAAAACCAAGATCATTAGTAATTATTATTGCATTTTCTTCTGTTTGTTCATTAATCCATAATGCAAATTCTTCTGGCCCTGAATAATTATGTCTATGGTTGATTATTGGGTAAGCAGTAGAAAACATTAAAATTATTAAAATTAAAATGGATAATATTCCCAATATTTTATTTTTATTATAAATGTGTCTTGCCCCAATTGCTATTAGGAGTGATAGGGCGGGCAACAGAATTATAAAAAATCTTGCCTGCGGCATTAATATATTTCCAAAATATATTAATGATGGGAGTATCCATAACATTAAAAAGATAAATAATTTTTTTTGTTTTTTTATGCAGATGATTGTCCCAAGTATCAACAAAATTAATCCCCATGCGGTGATGGATTGATATAAATAATTTAAACTTATTTTTAAACTTGGTGAAATTAATCCTTGCCAACCTACTGCGACATTTTGTTCTATCAATAATGATTCTAAATAATTTAATAATCCTCCAACTTCCTTTATTTTATTATAAAATAGTGAATACCAAGTGCCTATCGAAGAAATTGAAAAATATATTAAATTTTTCAATTTTAATTTATCTTTTTTTATTGAAAATCCATCACCCATTTTTTTAGGATTTAAATATAACAAAAGCATTGGTAAAATTAAAAACACATTCAAAATTCTTATCGCAACTGAAAGGCCAAAGAAAACTCCGGAGAGGATAATTGGCCAAGTTTTTTTTAGTTTATTGTATGAAAAAATAAGATACATTGAAGTCAATATAAAAAATAATGCAATGGCATGTGTTTTCGGATATGTCGTCACAGATAAAAAAATGGCATTAAAACAAAGTATTAATGCTGCAGAAATACTTATAAATTTATCTTTTGTAATTGTTTTTGAAATTAAATATAACAAAACAATTGATAATCCTGTTGTTAAAAATGTAGCAAAAAAATACGATGTTTCCGCAGATGTAGTTCCAGTAATTAAATTTTCTAACCAATAAAAAAGAAATACAAATATGATCATTCCTGGCGCCCCATATGCATATGAATATTGCAATTTTCCAGTAATCAATGTTTGTTCAATCATCAATACATCTTTGAGTGAATCCCAATGAAATACACTCCCATTTTTAAATAAAATTCTGATTATTATTGTTATTAAAAATAATGTTAAGAGTATGTAAACTTCTTTATCAATTTTTTTTAATAAATCAAATTTCATCTCATATTTAGAATAATAAATATCTTTATAAATATTTCTTGTGTCTTTTTGATATGATTAAAAAAAGATTACCCAAACCAATCTTATATATCCTTTGTGCAGGAATTGCCACTTTGATCGATATTGGATTACTTTTTATATTTACTGAATTTTTTAAAATAATGTATCTATTTTCTGCTACGTTGTCATATACTAGTGGAATCGCAGTCAATTATGGGCTGAATAGGAAAATAACATTTAAAAATAAAAGTAGAAAAATATTCAAACAGTTTATGTTATTTGTTTTTGTATCCCTGGTTGGACTCATATTTACACTCTTATTTATTGCCTTATTCGTTGAAATACTGAATATTTGGTATATTTTTGCTAAATTAATGACCATTGCATTAGTTTTTATTTGGAGTTATAATGCAAATAATAAGTTAACTTTCAAAATTTTTAATTAATCATTCTTAAAGATATTCTCATTCTAAGTTTTATCAGATCTCGAATATATTTATATGCAGTATCAATGATATTCACTCTTGAATCTGTGTCCTCTACCCAAGTTACGGGGATTTCATGAATCTTTAAACCTTTTTTTTCTGCAATCGTCAATAATTCTGTATCAAAAAACCATTCATTATCTTTTAAATTTGGCAATAACTTTTGAAATGTTTGTTTATTAATTGCCTTAAATCCGCATTGGGCATCAGAATATTTTGTCCAAAGAATTAATTTAACTAATATGTTATATGTTCTCGAAATCAATTCTCTTTTGAATCCTCGTTTTGTTTTAGAATCTTTGGAAAGCCTTGTTCCCGTGCTAATGTGAAATCCTTTGTTTGCAATTGCATCTATCATTGAGGGAAATGCACATAATTCCGTAGAAAGGTCAACATCCATATAACTGATAATATCAGAATCACTCATGTTCCATGCCTTTTTTAATGCCCGCCCCCTGCCCTTTTTCATTAATTTTATTGCTCTGACCTGGGAATGATCCTTGCTTAATTTTTTTGCAATTTCAAAAGTATTGTCTGTTGATCCATTATCCACGATAGTGATATGGTAATTGTATTGTTTCATATTTTTTTGTAAAAAATCTCTAAGAGTATTGATAGAAGTTTCCAAAATTTTTTCTTCGTTTAAACATGGAATGATGATATCTATATTTTTCATAATATGGAGAATTTAATAATATTTATAAATCTTATTAAATGAGTATATTTATGAAATTTTATGAAATTTTATTAAAAACGTCTGAAAAATATTTAAAAATGCAAAATTCGGATGGTTCTTTTAAATCTGGACACAATGGCCCGTGGATGGATAGAGAAAGCAACGTTAGAAATACTGCCCACATCTCTTTAATTTTGTTTAGAACTTATGAAATTGGAAATAATATGGAGTTTTTAAATGCGTCGAAAAGGGCGTGTGAATTTTTGCTGATGGATAAAAATAGGCCATATAAAAAAAATGTTCTCTCTAGGTATTCCGGAGATTCCACGAATGGGATCATTGGGCCTGCATGGGCAATAGAGCCCTTAATTTATATCGGAAATAGACTTCAAGAGCCAAGATATTTGGATTTTGCCGAAGAAATTGTTTTGTTACATAAATTTAATAGAAAAAGAAAATTATGGCATATTTCGAATCTTAATGGTTCAGTTGGAAAAATAGATGAGACTTTCAATCATCAACTTTGGTTTGCTTATGTTGCATTAACAATTGGAAATATAAAAAATAATAAAATCATTTTAAATTATTGTAATGAATTTTTTAATGGCCTTGAAAATAATTTAACTTTCTTAGAAAAAGGATTAATTGAGCATACATTTAGGAGGAAGGGATTCAAATATATAATTAAAAAAAGATTGATTGATTTATATGAATTAATTAAAGGAAATGTCAATACAACTTTTAAAAGATCGAGGGGATATTTGGGTTTTAATTTGCAGGGATTTGCATTAGCATATTATTTTAATCCAGAAATGAAATTTTGGAGTAAAATAAATAAAAAAATAATGGATTCAATGGATTATGCAATGGCGCATTATCCAATGGATTTAATGAGTGGGGATGAATCTTATGGGTGGGCATATAATCCAACAGGGATAGAGATTGCATTCGCTCTACAATGCTTTAATAAGATTCCAAAAGAAAAGGAGATTATTAAATGGTTAAATGTACAATTAAATAATTATTATGATTTTGGTGCATCAATGATGGCTAAAAATACTTGTGATCCAGTCACTTCTTCTGCAAGATTTTATGAATCGATTTTCTTGGATAATTATGATGTTTTTTTAAATAATAAATAAATTTGTAAATATCTGGTCCAATAATTTTTCCCAGCGTGAATAGCAAATAAAGTGCAATGTATCTTATCTGAAAATATATTCTATCTTTTATTGGTAAATTTTTATATCTCATTTTATGTTTTTTAAAAAATTGTTTCAATCCTTCTGTTTTCTTATTAAAATTAGATGAAATTCTTTCTTTTTCTGACTCAATTTTATTTATCAAAACTTCATCAACAAAATCAAAATTACAATGCTCTGATAGTCTGAGGTACAGGTCATATTCCTGATTGGATACTAATGATGTATCAAAACCATTAATTTTTTTTAATGCTCCTTTTTTTATAATTATCGAAGATGTTTCAGATATGCAAAATGAATGCAATAATTTTTTATAAATATCCCCTCTATTTCTATGCCTTATTTTTCTAATTTTAACTCCACGCTCATCATAAACATCATATATGCAATATACTGCACAAATAGATTCATCCAATTTGAATTTTTCCATTTGCTTCTTCAATTTATTCTTTAACCAAATATCATCATCATCTAAAAATGCGATGTAACTACCATTGGATCTTTCAATTCCAATGTTCCTTGCTTTTCCCCCACCTTCTGAACCATTTGTATGCAAATAGATTATTCTTTTATCATTTAGTTTTTTTATTAAATTTTCATTTTCTATTTTATTTGCTTCATTATTACTGTCATCGATTATTATAATTTCCATATTTCCATATTTTTGATTCATTACAGACGCCAATGCACGACTTAACATTTTTGGTCGATTATGTGTAGGGATTATTATGCTTACTAATTTATTCATTTTTATCTATGTACTCCCGATACCATAACTCTATATTTAATAGGCACCATAATTTATTAGCATTCCAAAAATCTGATTTTTTCAATAATTTTTCTATATATTTTTTTTTATAGATCTCTCTCTTTAATGCCCTTTCATCGAGCAATATTTCCTTAAAATATGTATCTAGCCCCTGCTCTAACCATGGTCCTAATGGCGTGGGAAATCCTCTTTTTTCCTGATTATATATTATGTCTGGAATGATCCCTCGCATACTATCTTTTATTACACTTTTTAATTTATTATTTTTCAATTTTTGCTGTATTGGGATTGAATTTGCAAATTCAATTAATTCTGTATCACACATTGGCATTCTAGCTTCTATTGAATGTGCCATTCCCATTTTGTCTTCTGCAATAAAGAGGGAAGGCAAATAAGTTTTCAGGTAGATATATTGTAATTTTTCTATATCATTCAATTCACTTTTATTTTTAAATATTTCAAATATTCTTTTTTTCGGATTGTAGTTTTTTGTTTTATTTAAAAATTCAGTAGTTAATAATTTCTTCTTCTCTCTTTCGGGAAATATTATTGCTATTCCTGAACTTATTTCTGGATAGATCGCCGGCAGAAATAAATAATAAAGTATATTCAATCTTTTTTTATCGTTTAATATCTTAAATATAATTTTTGGCCAGTTTAATGGATTCCGCATTTGTTTTTTATATAGTTTTGCTTGAAATACAGGGTATCCTGCAAATAATTCGTCACCCGCATGCCCAGTTAGAACTACTTTTACATGTTTTGATACCAATTTTGAAAGGTGATATTGGGATATTACTGGAATTCCTACTTTTGGTTCATCCATATGATAAATCATTTTTTTAATATTCTTCAAGAAATCTTTTTTTGTTACCTCCACTTCATAATTTTTAGCATTAATTTGTTGCGCCACTTTTTTTGCAGCGGGAGTCTCATCATATTCTCCCTTAATGTCAAATTTACAAGTAAATGTATTTATTGGATTTTTATTATATTTTGAAGCTATTGTTGTTACACTCCCAGAATCAAATCCTCCGCTAAGGTAGGTTCCCACTGGAACATCGGAGACCATATGTCTTTTCACACTTTCCTGGAATATTTTTTTGAATTCATCTATTGTTTCATCATATGTTCTTTTTTTATAATTGAATTCCGGCTCCCAGTATTTTTCTATTTTTACAGTTTCATTTTCACAGATTATGTGGTGCCCTGGCAATAATATTTTTATTCCTTCGAAAAAAGTTTTGTCATCTAAAATGTTTTGAAAAGTTAAATATTCTGTAATTGCGTAATTATTTGGAATTCGTTTGATATTGTGTTGTAATATTGCCTTAATTTCACTTGCAAAAATAAATTTATCATCTTTATAATAATAATAAAGTGGTTTCATCCCCAATCTATCTCTCGCTAAAAAAAGAGAGTTTTTAGTTTTATTATATATTGCAAATGCAAACATACCATTTAATTTTTTTAATATTTCTTCCCCGTATTCTTCATACCCATGCAAGATGCATTCGGTGTCTGTATTTGTTGAAAATCTATGGCCTTTTTCTTTCAGTTTTTTTGTCAATTTTTTATAATTATATATTTCACCATTGAATATTATGCAAACGGTCTTATCTTCATTCCATATCGGATTTTTCCCCTTTTTGGATAAATCAATTATACTCAACCTATTGTGGCCTAAAGAAATATTTTCTGTGATGTATGTTCCTCGATCATCTGGCCCACGATGATTTATTGAATCTAACATATTAGTTAATATTTTTTCATTTTTCCAATTAAAACCGCTAATTCCACACATATTTTTGATTTATTAATTTAATTTATAATACTTTTGCAATTTAATATTTTTATAAGATAAATCGAAATGTTTTTAATTGACTATTTTTTCATTATTCTATGGTAAAACCAAATTTATTTATTGTCGGGGCCCCAAAATCTGGCACTTCAGCACTATACCGTTTTTTAAAACAACATCCAGATATTTTTATGCCGAAATACAAGGAACCTCATTTCTTCAGTAAAGATCTCCAGAAAGAAAGTGATATTTTTCATGGTTTTTTAAAACATTATCCCTTCAGGAGTGAAGATCAGTATCTTTCTTTATTTTCTGGAGCAAAGGATGAAAAAATAATTGGTGATGCATCCACTCATGCATTATTTTCCAATGTTGCAGCTAAAGAGATTTATAATTTTAATCCAGAATCTAAAATTATTATAATGTTGAGGGAGCCAATAGAATATTTATATTCCCTCCATTCACAACTATATAAACACCTCGATGAAAATGTGGATGATTTTAAAAAGGCATTACAATTAGAAAAATTTAGAAAAAATGGCGAAGGCATCCCAAAAACTGCAGAATTTCCTTCAAAACTGCATTACTCCGATTGGGCTAAATTTGATGTTCAGTTGAGTAGATATTTAAAAATTTTCAATAAAAATAAAATTAAGATTATAATTTTTGATGATTTTAAGTCAGATAATCTAAAAATTTGTAAAGAAATATTTTCTTTTTTAGGTATAGATGATTCTTTTATTCCAGAAATTTCAATAGTACATTCAAATAAAATATTAAAACATCGAAAATTTATGGGATTTATAAAAAATCCAGCGGTATTCAAAATTATGAAAATTATTCCTCGAAAATACTATTCTGCCATTGGCAGAAAATTTCATGATGCACTATACAAGAAACAAAAAAGAAACCCCTTGAATGATTCTTTTTCCAATGAATTGAAAAAAATATATAAACCAATTGTTGAAAATTTATCTGTAATGATAAATAGGGATTTAATATCCTTGTGGAAATATAATGAAATTTAATTTCATAATCCTTTTATTATTCCCAAAGTATAACTTAGATGTTGTAAGGGGATTATCCATAAACTTTTTATTGCATTAAGTTTTTTAAATGATGTCCCAATTTTTATTGCTGTCAAGGTTATTGCTATAGGGTACAATCCCAATCCAATTATTGCAAACTTTAAAAATAATTCATTAATCAAAGACAAAATTATTGAAATCAAGATTGAACTAAAATAAATCAATGGTAAAAAACCATACCATCTTTTTTTTATAAATTGAATTTTGTTTTTTTGTTTTTTTAAGATTTTTGAACTCGCTTCACCATATTTAAAAAATTTCCTAAGTTGTTTTTTTAATGAATCTGGCCTATGGTGCAATACTATTGCATTTGGATTAATGAAAAATCTTCCCCCTTTTTGATGTAATCTGTGGTTAAACTCTCCATCTTGGCCAACAATCAATGATTCATCTTGCTTGTTTCCTTCCCATGCTTTCTTTTTATATAATGCATTGCAATTAGGAATGGAATTCACCTCTGTTATTTGTTTTAATATTTTTGTTTGTGCAGTTCCGCCAGCACCCAAGAGGGTTTTTTCTATTTCTGCAAATAATCTTGAAGTTTTCGAATCTGTTTTTGGTATTGGATTTATTCCCCCAACACAAATTGTATTTTCTGGAGAATGGTCCATTGTATTTACCAATATTTTTAGCCAATTTTTATCCACTATGCAGTCCCCATCTGTGAATGCATAATATTCTGTATCTTTTTCTGATTCTTTAAATCCCCTATTTCTATTTGCAGCAGAACCATTTTTTGTATTTTGAATTAATTTTATTGCATCCTGTGTTAACGAAAATTGCTCAACTTTTTTATATGTGTCATCATTTGTTTTAGAATCCACTACAACTATTATTTTATAATTTTTATAATCTAAATCAACTAAACTGTGTAAAAGGAATTTAATATTCTTTTCTTCATTATATGCGGGAACTATTATAGTTATCTTAGGTTCTATCATCTTTTATTGCAATTGTCCTTACTATTTTAGTAATTTTTCTTTCAGTTTCTTCTATTTTCATGTATAATCTAAATATCATGTATGATAATAGAATTATTAATCCATATAGTCCTGCTTGCGTAGCACTTTCTATACCAATAAATAAGAAAAAGCTATCTATTAATCCTGGAAATAGTGCAACAAAAATTATTATTATCCAGAAAATTCCCCAGAATGGAGCTTCAAGTTTATCCAAATTCTTATGTTTTATGTTTGTAAACACTCTGCTTAATGCAAAGATGCTAAATATCATTATTATTATTTGTATTGTGTCCATTTTATCTCTCCAACATTATATCGCCATATTTCGATTTTGTTATTTTTTTCATTCCCTCTTTAAAAGAGGTTTTTTTAATTTCAAATTTGTCCCACCATGGGAACATTTCGAATTCATCTCCAGATGTTAAAGATAAAACTTGATCTTTTGTAAATTCTTTTTTTCTCAGAATGAAATTGTAAGTTCTTAATAACAATATGAATGTTTTGATTGGAATTTTCATAATTAATCTTGTCATTTTTTTTGATTTTAAGATTGTTTTTACCATGTCAATAAAATCTATTGAATCTCCGTTTATTGGATAAATTTTATTTTTTGGTTTTTTTTCAATTAATTTTTTTATAATTTTCGCATAATCTTCAACATAAACTGGTTGCCTCGGATGTTTGCCATTTCCAGGTATGGGGAAAATTGGACTAAACTTCATGAATTTTATCAACCATCCAACATTTTTATTATCAAATGGCCCATACATCATGGAGGGCCTAAGAGAAACATAGTTTATTCCGCTTTTTGTCACTATCTCCTCCCCTTCTTTTTTACTTTTTGCATAATTGTCCAATCTGATTGAGATTACTGCTGCCGAACTAGTATGAATTATATATTTAACATTAAATTTTTTCATTGCATCAATTATATTTTTTGTTGCGGTTATGTTGTTGTTTTTAAATGGCATATAATCTGTTGCAGAAATTTGGGCATTTAGTTGAATGATGGTATCTGCATTTTCAAAAGTTTCTTCCCATTTTGTTTTTTTTGATAAATCTGAATAAACGATCTTAATTTTTGGATGTATTTTTTTTAATAATTCCAAATTATTTTTATGTTTATCTATAACTACTAATTCATATTCATTTTTCAAAAATGGAACTAAATTATGGCCCACAAATCCGGCCCCACCACAAATGACAATTTTCTTCTTTTTATTCATATTAGATAAATTCCTATTTTACTTATAAAACTTTGCGTGTTTGATCCTATCGTCTTAAAATAAATTTTATTATCATTTTTATTCCATTTTTTATGCTCTGCCCACTATGTTTTTTTTCAAGAGAGTGGGTGGAATAAATAACTTCGATTGGAACTTCTTTGAATGATAATTTTTTATTATGTATTTCTCCAATAATTTCACTACAAAATTCATATCTATCGAAAGTTACATTGATCTTTCTTATTGCATTTTTATTGAATATTTTAAATCCACTCTGTGAATCCCTGACAAATAATCCGAAAAATAATTTTGTGATCAAACTTCCTATGAAATTAGCTATCCTCCTCTGAATTGGCATATTTTCCAAATTTCCAATCATTCTTGAACCAATTACCACATCATATTTGTCTGCATAATTTAGTAATTTTTTAATATCTTTTGGATTATGTTGGCCATCTGAATCCATGAAAATCGCATAATCATAGTTATTTATTTTTGCATAGGTTAAACCAGTGCTTGTTGCCGCACCTGCCCCACGATTGATTATGTGCCCCAATACCCTTGCCCCAGCTTTTTTTGCAGATTTAACAGTTTCATCTGTTGACCCATCATCTATTATCAGGATATCTTGGAATCCAACTTTTTTAATTTGATTTATAACTTTTGTGATGATTTTTCCTTCGTTATATGCTGGCAAAATTATTAATATTTTTGTCATAATTATTAGATTTGAGTAAGCTTTAAATATCTTGTGGGATTCCAATAAATATGGCCGAAAATGATAATTCAGAAGTGCAAATCAATTTTAATAGTATAAAAAAGAATTGGTATGTTTATGTTTTATTGGCTATATTATTATTCGCTTTCGTTTTGAGAGTTTATCATGTTGATTATCCGGTCGTAGGATACCATAATTGGAAAGAAACGCATTATTTGACTGAGGCAAGAAATTTTGCTGAGGATGGATTTTTTGCCCATGGATTTTTTATTCCTGCGGTGGATTTCCCCCATCTAATTGGAGAATATTCTAATTCTTTTGGGGCGCATACGGACCCATTCCCAATATCTTCTATTTTGATTTCAATTCTTTTTATGCTATTTGGGGCAAGTTTATTTCTTGCTAGATTTATGATGATCTCATTAAGTTTGGGAACTGTAATATTATTGGCGTTAATTGTAAAAAAATTATTTAAAAGAAATGACTTATCTTTGATTGTAGCGTTTGTTGCGGCCATTAATCCACTTTTTATATTTTTTGGTAGGCAGGTCCAGGATATTAATCCAGCTATGTTTTTAGGATTATTATCTATATTTACATATTTAAAATGGAGAGAAAATAAAAAAACCAAATTGTTGGTATTAGTTGCTATTTTTATGGCATTTTCCATAATGGTTAAATATAGTTTTGCTTTGTTTGCAGTTCCAATATTTTTCACATTCCCATTTAAAAAAATAAAAAAATATTTTAAACAAGTTGTTTTGGCATTAATTTCATTTTTGATCCCATTATTTTCATGGATTTTTTATAGTAGGATCAAATCTGAAGAATTAGATACCAAGCTTGCAGCATCTTATTATGATCTTTCTAAGGTTTTTGATTTAGAATTTTGGAATATAATGAAATCCTATGCTGCAGATAATTATACTCTGATTGGAGTTTTATTTGCATTAATCGGATTTTCTTTATTTTTTTATTTGTATAAAAAGAAATTTTCTTATAATTTCATTTTATGGTATCTTCTGGGGGCGATCCCTTGGTTTTTTGTAATGGCTGATAAAATGTCTGGTCACAATTATCATCAATACCCAATCGCGCCGCTGGTAATATTTTTCATATCCTTTAGTTTTTTAGTAATTGCTACAAATATTGCTAAATTTTTGAAAAAAAGAAATATAAAATGGATCGGAGTATTGATTTTGATGATTGTTTTATTCATCCCCTCTTTAGAATCAAAGGACAGGATGTTTGATGTGCAGTTTGTTGGATTGGATCTTGCTGGA
>Ga0209249_1001168_pt1 | contig 26554 bp, 12 predicted proteins | sample SaaInlV_200m_DNA_4_FD_184653 | JGI IMG/M metagenome (GOLD analysis project Ga0209249, IMG submission 184653) | Marine microbial communities from expanding oxygen minimum zones in the Saanich Inlet - SI037_S3LV_200m_DNA (SPAdes) (version 2) | ecosystem: Environmental > Aquatic > Marine >...
ATGCTCAGCAGGAACATCCGACCATGGCCGCCCGGATATGAATCAATCGCCTTGGAGACTGGAAGGCGGCAACACCCAGACAATGCCATACCGCCCGCCGGGCTACTTTTGTCGGGGTGATCCTCCAGAGACACTCCGCGCGCGCACCGTTTCCTGGAGGGCGTGTCGTCCCTTCTTTGCAGCAGGGCAAGCCTCGACCGAAGTGCCTTTTCTCCTCGGCCTAATGAGGTTGCCAGGCTTGCTATCTCGATGGCGTACGTCTATATCCAAACCATCCCGCTCAACGACAGACACCGGGGCACAATGATCGCCCGCGTCAGAGCAGGTTCCTGTAGAGGATTAGGTGACCATTGCCGGAAGGGTCCGCGATACCATGACATCTGCTGATCTGACAGGGCCATCGACAAGATCCAGTCTCGCCCGCATCGTGCTGAAGGGAAACTCCTACGAGCGAGGTCTGCAGTACGGACGGCAGTTCGGCCCCTGCCTCGAGCGATTCTACCGCTGGTTCGTGAGGAGAGACCCAGAGGAACTTCTCACCGGGGCCTATCTGGACGCGCTCGAGAGAATGGAAGGGATGGCGGCTGAACACTTCCCGCAACTCCTCGAGCAGCTCAAAGGTTGGTCGGATGGGGCCAAGCTCAGCCACGACACATGCCGGATCATGGCGTTCCACAACGAGATCAGCAATGTCCTTCGCCCGGGATGCTCGAACATCCTGGTCACGCAGGGCGGCGAGGGTCCCTGGCTTGCGCGCAACTGCGACCTGTCAGAGGCTGAGCGCTCCTGGCAGGTACAGATGATCAGCCACTGCGACGATTGCCATTCTTCCGCCAGCATAGGCTATCTGGGACTCCCGCACGGCATAGGGGTCAACCAGGCGGGGTTGGCAATCGGCGGCTCCAGCCTGCCGGCTGAACGGCGGGTGTCTCTGAAGGGCATGCCGACGATGGCAGCTGCTCTGCTCTCGACCCAGGGAAGCGTGGCCGAGTGCGTCGGCCGAATCGAGGCGTTGGGACATCTGGGGAAGGGGGTGAATCTGGCATTGCTGGATGCGTCTGGAGAAGGCGCCGTGCTCGCTCTCGGCGGCGGCGAAACCCACGCCTATCGCCCTGGCGAACAAGGCTTCCTGGTCGCCACGAATCACTCCATCGACGGCAAGACCAAGTGCCCTGCAGGCGTATCTCCCGCATACCTGGAGAGTTCCCGCGCTCGATATGCCCGGCTGACCAGAATACTATCGGCCGCGCGTCAGGCAGAACGCACTCCCGATCTGGGCAGGAAAGCCCTGGCTGACATGCAGGGAAAGTGGTCTGTGTGTGAACATGTTCCAGGTGGATTTCACACGATCTACGCCTGGGTTATCCAGCCCGGACGGGATCGAACACGCATGGACCTTTGCTGGGGGTATCCATGCCAAAACGCGTTTGAGCCCGTTGATCTGGACTGGTAAGGCGGTGCGCGGTTCGCCGGCTGTGGATCCCTCCGCGGGACGCACTCGAGCGGAAGCGACTGGAGCAGATGTAGCCCCGCACTTCCCATGGGCAGGACATTGGGAGAGATTCCCCCACCAAGAAATTGACACAACCGGTATCCGTAACGCGCTGAGCTTGGGAGAGCGCCCCCAGAGGCCCGGGCACGTGATGGGTCAGAGCCCGGCGGAGAGGGTGACACGATCACCGACGACCCGGTCCGTGTGGACATTGTGGACGATGTTGCCGGTTGAGGTGACGACCAGGTCGGTCTCGCCAAGGGTTGTGTAGTGGAGCCCCGTGCCGCGAGGTGTGCCCTTGCCGCGGATGGCATTCCCTGTGACACTCACAACCCCAGTCCCGTAGTTGACCAACACTCCCAGGTACCGGTAATCAGAGGCGGGTTGCTTCTCGCCGTGGAAATTGAAGATCCGGTTACCGCAGATCGTCGATGCGGCGCCGCCCTGCAGCGTCGCACGAATGCCGTACCACGCGCCGGCCTCCTCGCCCTCCCCGAATCCCTCGATGTAGTTGTCGGCAATGGACGTGGCAAAGAGCCTGTGGGCATGGATGGCATTGCCTTTCACGCCATAGATGTGGTTCCGCTCAACGCACCAACCCGCAGCGTTGTCCAGGTGGATACCGTCGGCCCCGGAGCCCGCGATCCAGCTGTCGCTCAGGATCCAGTCGGTCACCTTGTTCTGCGTATCCTCGACAAACACCCCGTGTCTTCCGGAACGCTCTATGAAGCAACCGGAGATCCGACCGTTGACCTGAGTCGTATTGAGCTTAGCGCCTCCTATCCCGAGATTCGTCAGGCGCAGACCGTCCCCGGACATGTTGGCGATGTGGACGTCCTCAACCACACTCAGCCAGGCGCGCAAGACGATGCCGGTGGTCGCGGCTTCGGTGTTGTTCTTCGCATTCCCGTCCAGCTTCAGATGGCGTATGGAGATCGGTGATCCGGTCCACGTCTTGTCATCCAGGAAAACCGAGCTGGCCATCAACGCGGGCAGGTTTACACCATCGGCCTGCCGGAACAGCGTCCCGGACCGACTCTCCCCCCGGTACGCTCGTCTGCCGGTCAAACGGACCGTCTGATCGAGCAGGAACGTCCCGCGGAAGACAATCTCGGAGCCGGGAGGACTGGCCGCGATGGCAGCATTGACCCTCGTCGCATCGGCGAGACTATCGGTGCCGATCACCTCGACCGCACCACGGCCTTCCGAACGCTCTGGAGTGACAGCACCCGGATCAGCAGCTGGAGCTGTGCTCGTGCGTGCCCCGTCATCTTGGGCAAGACCGTTGCAGGCGCAGAGCCCCACAAGTGACAAGACTGCAGGGACGGTGATTGCCAGATTACGCATGATTCGGGGCTCTCGGTTGTCTTTGGCTCAGGGCTCTACCTTGTCGCCGGACTCGTTGCGGGCCGCCCTCGCTTCGCGGTCGGCGGCTTCAGGCCACTCGCGGCTATTCGTGACCGGCATGCCGGGATCAGGCCCGCCGGCAGAAATGGGTTTGGTTGGCATCTGTCTGTCTCCCCGTGACGGTTGTTGGGAAATGGTATTATGCCCTGGGACGTTTTCAAGTGATGCTCTGCAAGGCGCCTCGCTCTTCTCCCTATGTGGACAGTCGCCGTGGCTTGCACGGGGAGATGAATCCGGTACGGTTGATCTGTGAAACGGCACACACGACGGACACGAACAGAGAGAGGCGAATCAATGATTGAGCTCGACGGGAAGACCGTCCTGGTGACGGGAGGAACGCGTGGCATCGGCGCCGCGATTGTGGAGGCCCTTGTTACGGCCGGCGCTCAGGTCCTGGTCCACGGTCGAACGACACCCGAGGAAGGGCCATACGCGGCCGGGAGCCCTGGACGCGCCTCAACCCGCTTTGTTGCAGGCGATCTGGCCTTACCCGGCAGCGGCAGGCGGCTCTGGGAACGGGCCGATCAGGAGGCAGGCGGCATTGACGTCCTCGTCAACAACGCCGGCATCTATGTGCCGGATGCCCTCGAAGCCGATGATCAGCAGTGGGCAGAAGCGTGGGAGCGCACCATGCAGGTTAACCTGATTGCGCCTGCGGAGCTGTGCCGTGCGGCGCTGCGCAGTTGGTTTGGTGCATCCCGCGGCGGAGTCATCGTGAATGTTGCCAGTCGCGCGGCTCTCCGCGGTGACGATCCCGATTACGGAGCGTATGCCGCCTCCAAGGGCGGTCTGGTGGCGTTGACCAAGACGATCGCTCGAGCCCACGCCGGTCGCGGCGTTTTCGCCTACGCTGTGGCCCCCGGTTTCACGCGCACGTCGCTGACCCAGGAGTGCTTCGACGCGACCCCCGGGCTTGAGTCACGCGTCCGCGCCGAAATCCCCATCGGCGACATCGTCCCGCCAGTCGAGATCGCCCGGGTTGTGTGCTTCCTGGCTTCCGGCCTCGTCGGCCACGCGACCGGCAGCACCTTCGACCTCAATGGAGCCTCGTACGTGCGTTGAGGCGGTAACGCACGGGCAGGAATGAGGACCACGCCTGATCACGTCTCGGGAACAGGTATGAACAGGAAGGCATGTTGGGCCTCTGCCCTCCCCCTGAACGCCGCTCTGCCCCTCGCACGGCTGTCCCTTGCACACACTGATCGCGGCCCTTATGCTCCGGGCGACGCATGAGCTGGCCTTGCGACGTCTGAGGGAACCTATAGGAGAGAAGAGACAATGAGCACATCTCGTTTCCGTGCTGTGATCTCGGGGATGGCTGCCTTCGCGGCAACGGTCTCGACAGTCACAGCAGCCACTGTCACGGGCGGAGGCGTGTCTCTGACCGTCGACAAAGCCGGCGCCGTGCAAGCTCTGCAGATCTCCGGCGCCGCTCTGCCGTGTCGGCCGACGCCCTTCCTGAGCCTCTGTGATGTCACGCGCGGCACCGAATTTGTGCCCGGCACCGTGACGCAGGGGGACCTGGACAGCACGCTGCATGCGAATTTTGAGGGACTTGACGCGCGTGCGACGCTGACGGTAGAGAAGCGTGAACACGCGCTGCATTTCACCTGCGACCTGATCGGCAGTGAGCAGCTCCCGGCACGCGGGGTATTGCTCCGCTTCGCACTACCCGTAGACTGTCTCGAATGGCAGTGGCACGACGACATGCAGACCACACGCCTGATCAAGGCCGGGCAGAGCTACGAGAATGTGCAGGCACTGCGGGCCTGGCCGGATCTGCCCGAGTGGGCTGACAAACCGAACCTGCGCGTCGGTGCGGCAAATCGCAACTTCTGCACGGTGCTGACCGGTCCGGTCGGCTTCTGCCTCGCCCCGGACATCGAGCGCCCAATCATCTTCCGAACCACATACGATGGCGTGACGCGCCAGCTGCAGCTGATCTACGACTTGGCCTTATCACGAGACACGGCGACCCCAAACCGTTGGCGTTTTGCGTTTGATCTGTACGCGTGCGACCCGGAGTGGGGCTTCCGCGCGGCCCTGCAGTCGTACTACGATATGTACCCGCACCTGTTCAAGAACTACATACCCAACCCCGGTCAGTGGATGGCCTTCACCGATCTCAAGCACATCGACAACGCCAATGAGTTTCACTTCGGTCTCCAGGAAGGCGCACGCGACCCGAAGTATGACGACCAGATCGGCGTTCAGGATTGCACGTACTTCACGCACGCGGGACAATTCGTTCGCATCCCGAACCACGATCCCGAGAAGGACCCAGCCCCGCCATTCGAGGTCATTTTGGCCGAGACCGAGAAGACGTTCAAACGGAATACGAAGATGGACGGCGTTTACCGTGAGGTCGGTCTCCACGATGCCGAAGGGCAATTCCAGATTCCCAAGACCCGGGTCTACGGTCACTACATCGCCCAGTTCAACCTCGATTCCGATCTCCGCTACGGCCGCTGGTACCTGGACCGCACCGCTCAGCAGATCGAGCGCTTTGCCGCCAAAGGAGGCGTGCTCGACGGGTTCTACTACGACGGACTGACCACCGGGCTCAATTACCGCACGGACCACTTTCGCCATTCGAGTGCCCCTCCTCTGTGGGATCCTGCCTCGAGGAAGCCGGTGCTCAACAACTTCTTCAATTCCTGTGAATTCGCACGTGCGGCGGCCGAGCTGCTTCGCCCACAGGGGAAGATCACGATGATGAACGGCGCCATGCACGCGACCTTCTACGTCGCCCCCTGGCTTGATGTCTTCGGCGCGGAAACGGGGCTGCGCATCCGTCGGTCGGGCTTCAACTTCATTCGCACCATCATCTACCACAAGCCGATGCTGACCCTGCTCAAGGGCAACTACGAGCAGAAGATCGGCTACGACGAAGTCGAGCTTTTCATGAAGCGTGCGCTGGCCTACGGCATCTTCCCCGGCTTCTTCGACTGGCCACCCAGCGGCCTGGGCCCCGGCGGACGCTACTGGGCCCATCCGGCCTACTACGAACGCGATCGCGGACTACACCGCAAGTACCTGCCGCTGGTCAAGACACTGGCGGCTGCCGGCTGGGAGCCGACCACCCACGCGCGCTCATCAAACAAGAAGGTGTTTGTGGAACGTTACGGGCCGGACGCAAACGGGATCCTGTGGCTGACGCTGCTCAATGAGGAGGGCGCACCGCAGGAGACCACGCTGACGATCGATGCCGGAGCGCTGGGGCTTGCGACGGCCGAGCTCCGTTGCGTCGATCTGGTCAACGGTGGGGAGATGGCGCTGAAAGCAGAAGGGAAGCGGCTCGCAGGCGACATCGCCGTACCTGTTGACGGCGTGCTGATGCTGCAGGTCGCGACGCCGGAACAAGGCGTGCGCTGGCGCCTGAAACAGGCGCAAGACGCTCTTGAACGTGGCATCACGATGCGTCGGGTGGATGCGGAGTACGCGCCATCCCCTCGGGCCGTGCACTGGCGTGCTGACCGCGCTGCCTACGGCCGCGAGAAGGTGAATGACGGCCACGTTCTCTCTCTGGGAACGCGTCCTGGCGCGGAGGTGTCGGCCGCGCAGTGGGCGATGTTCTTCCAGCCCGAAGTTGCACCGGTCACGTTGCGCGTTCGGGCGGCCGGTGTCGATCTCTCGGGTGCACCCGAAGTGCGGTGCCGCATCGCGTGGGTCACGTCTAGTTTCACTCACTACGAATGGCGGAGCCTGAAGCTGGCTGAAGGCACCTACGGCTACCGTGACTTCGAGCTCAAAATCACTGCGGACCAGCCATTACGCGCGATCCGTGTGGAGCCACGCCTCCCCGCAGGGACGAAAGGAACGCTGAAGATCGCGTCCGTTTTGCTCGAGGACAAATTTGGTTCGGACTACGTCAGAGACCCGACCTTCCGCCAGTGGTACGAACCGGTGCCCGGATCCATGCGTACGCGACTTGCGAACGAGAGCCGCAACCTGGCCGATACAGTTGGGACGGCGTCGGGCAACGTGGCCACTGGCGTGCGTAGTCCGCAAGCGCGGGACGCGATCTTGCGGTCCGGTGCCGGTGCGGCCGCGCTTCGAGCCTGGATTGTGAAGTCCGGAGCCGAGAACGGCTGCCGTCGGGCACTGCGTGATCTTGACACGGCCGAGGAGCACTTGGCTACGGCGCTGCTGAGTTCATTGGGCGTGGGTGCGCCCCGGTTAGCGGGCGCGTCACGAGCGGCCCCCGGGGATGACGTCGAACTGTCTTTGGCGTTGCGAGCCCCGCCCGGACTTGACGTGACGAGCGTGATCGAGAGTGAGCCGGGTGTGCAGGTACGCTCCATCCGGAGGGGTGCCACGGTCACCGTCCCTGCCGAGGCGAAGCCGGGCACGGCGTTGGATGTCACGGGCGCCGTCACGATAGGGACGAAGGACCGGCGCGTCACCGTGCGAACCACGCACAGGATCGAGGTCACACGGCCGCTTGAGATCGCAATGGGAACGGCGGGATCGGATCCGGAGAGCGGTGCGTTCCACGTGCGTGCCGAAGTGCGCAACAACCGGACCCGAAAGATGCAGGCACGTCTGGCCGTGGCACCATCGGCGGGTTGGGCAGGAGTGCCGGCGCGCACGGTGGACCTGGGGCCGGGGGCAGCACAGGAGGTGGATATGATTGTGACACCCCAGGCCGGAGCAGGGGCTGGGGCCGTGACGGTGGTCCTCACCGCAACGGCCGGCGCTGACGTCGTCCGCGCTGCGAAGCGGCTGCTCTACATCCCTCCCTCCGCGAATCTTCTTCGCGATCCCGGTTTCGAGGGCGGTCCCTGGAATGTCGGCGAGCGGGACACGGCTGTGGCGTACAGCGGAGATTCGTCCCTGCGCTTGCACAACCCGACCAAAGCTCGCACGCAAAGCAACCAGACCATAGTGCTCGACCAGAAACGGCCGTGCCCGATCCTGGTGCGCTGTGCAAGCCGCGCTAAAGACGTAAGCGGATCGCGGAGTCGCGAGTACAGCCTCTATATCGACATCTACTACACTGACGGCACCAAACTCTATGGGCAGACCTGCATCTTCGACACGGGCACCACGGGGTGGCAGATCGGGGAGAAGATCATCGAGCCGACCAAACCGATCCGAAGTGTGAGTGTCAATCTGCTTCTGCGAGGGAAATCGGGAACCGCCTGGTTCGACGATGTGGCCGTGATGGAAGACCCCCGGCGTCAAGGCAACATCGCCCGGGAGGCCACGGTAGGAGTGGACAGTAGTTACAGTGGCTACTCGGCCGTGCCGATCAACGACGGTATCATCCATGTGCCTGATGGCGCGCACTGGACCGACGAATCCTGGGCATCCGCCGACAAGGAGGGCGCCCATTCCATCGAGCTCGCCTTCGACCAAGCGCACACGATCGCTCGTGCCGTAGTCTACTGGAGCACCGACGGCGGCATGCCCAAGACATCGCGCCTGGTACACTTGCAGGTGCCACAGGGCGACGGCTGGCGGACGCTCACGACGGTAACTCCGACTGGGCTGGAGGAAGAGACCGTCTTCGAACTCCCGGCACCGGTGAGCACGCGCAGGTTGAGATTGCTCCAGCCGAACGATGGGGGCCCGCGCGAGCGCAGCAGGATCATGTGGGTGCGTGAGGTCGAGGTATTCCCGACAGAGCAATGATCACGACACTGTATGTGTGTTCCGGCCCTGTGGCGCTCTTGCCCCTCAGTCCGTTCCACGCACTCGAACCGACCGACTCCGAGCTCAAGATATTCCAGTTCCCTACAGACCAGATTGCCAGAGTCGACGGCCAGGCAGACAAGAGACAGAAAGGCCTCATTCGCCGAATGACGAACGCCGAGCCAGAAAACAGTGCCCGTCCTACGGCTTACAGACGGTCTGGATCGGCTCGACATCGTGGGCGCAGGAAAGCGGCTACGTTTGGGCTCTGTCAGGCCTCGACGCAATCAGGTCACACGTCCTGCAGCCCAAACCTGCGCTACCGGACCCTGAACGTGGTTTCGTCGGTCGTCCCCGTGGCGATGTCTGTGACCTGTAGTCGCCAGGTTCCGAGTGCATCGTTGAGGGCGAGGCGGAACGCTGCACTGCCGGCGCCCGCGTCCGCCGCAAACTGAGTGCCATAGAAAGGCTTGGGCCCATCGGGGCTTTCCACATCTACTCGGAACACATGACGTCCCGGCTTGCCGCCGCGGGTCCGCACCTTCGTCGCGTAGCGCACCACGTCACCAGGACGCACGGTTCTGGTCTCCGGACTAACCCGGACAGCTCTCACGCGGTAGGGCAGGAGCGAGTAGACTCTACACTGGCCGGGGGCCATCAGAGCCTCAACTCGGTCCGTCTTGCCCAGGTACTTGGCGGCGCGCAGATCGTACACGTACGCCTCCTTCGCGAAGGTCATCTGCACGGGCGAATCTCGGTCCGCTTTGCCCGTCTGCGCGCTTCCCGGTCCGCCACCGGTGAGAATGGTCCCGGGTTCGCGTAGGAGTCCGATGTAGCTCGCGGCTCCCTTCACATACCGCACCGTATAGAAGCGGTCGCCGGGGGCTGCCACAACGTCCGCGAATGCCCGGGCCCCGCCCAAGCCAAGCACGCGGCGCACAAGCTCGCGCAGGGACCCGGCTTCTCGGGTCTTGCGACGCTTTCCGTACTCGTCCATGAACAAGTTGAGCAGTATCGCTCTGCCTTTGCCGACATTCCGTACAATCAGAACCGGCGTCTTTGCCAGCGTCCCCAAGGCCGTGTCATCCGTCACGTTGACCATGGTGTCACCGGACATGCACGCGAATTTCAGGTCGCGCGGGTCACAGTCGCCGTGGGACGCGGTGAAGGTCACGTCCCCAGAGATGCGTTTTGCCTTCGCATTCACCTCGGTACGTGTAACGCCGAACAACTCGTCAAGCGCGCCCTGGGATCGTGGGGCACAGTGCTCGTCAAACAGACCGCATCGTGCATCGGCAACGAGTGTTCCGCCGGCCTGGACGTACTCACGCAGTTCCGCTGCCTCTGCGTCCGACAGCGCCAGTGAGTACGGCAAGATGAAGACGGAGGGCATACGGGTCGTCAATGCGCCGGACTCCACCTGAGCATATGAGACGAACTCCGTCTGCATGCCACTGTCCTCCACAGCCTTGATCCAGCCGTGGCGGTTGGCTCTGAACAGAGCGTTGCCACCCGTGATGAAGACACCGTGGATACTGGGCTGTGAGTAGTGCATGCAGACATCCGCCACGCGCTCTTCACAGTCATGCAGAAGTCGCGCCAACCCCGCCTTGAACTCCTTGACAGTCCCCATGCCTTCCGAGATGGTCTTGGTGTAGGTGTAGTCTCCGCAGAGCAGTGAGTTGAGGGAGAAGTAGCTCGCGCCGCGGTTGTTGTTGAGCAGGCGTCGCCACAGCTGGTGCTGGAGGGCAGAGCCGTGGGCACCGTATCCCCACCAGGGAGCCGCGATCATGTCATGGAAAGAACGATGCATTTCGCCGGTGTCTTGATGGTCGTAGGCTTGGATGAAATCGAACGCGTCCGTCAACAGCCACCAATCGTGCCCGCCGTAGGCTGAGGCAGCCTGCGTCCCGGACGTCCCGAGTCGTGCGCCGGGGTCGTGTTTCTCAAGCACATCGTCGATGAAACGGAGGTACTCAGCCAGGCTCACCTCCATGAAGGTCCGGTGGTCGGCCCACGGGGCGTAGTTTCCTCGGTCGCTGACCTCTTCCGCGGTCATCGGCATGACTGCTTCCCAACTCACAAAGGATGTGTCCCAACCCCGATTGAGGTCGGCCAGGCTCGGGTAGCAGTCCTTGAGCCAATCGCGGAAGGCCGCCAACGCCGCAGGGCTGAAATCATAGTCGAGGGGCTGTGTGTGATCGGTCAAGGAAAGTTCGTCGCCGCAGACGTAGCCCAAAGGGCGGTACCTGGCCACCGCCTGGGTGATTCTCTTGAGGTTCTCACGCACGTGTTCGCACGTCTCCTCGGCATTCAGACACCACGGTCGCTCCAAGTGCTTCTTGTCACGCGTCCGCAAGTACGCGGCCTTCTGCTGCGCGAAGCTCAGGTGGTCCTTGCTGCGTCTGCGGGTGCCCAGCGTCCGCGCTGCCACACCCATGGGCATGGTTCGGAACCCGGCTTCGAACGGCGCCCGTTGTTCGCCGTCGTGCAACCAGCGTCCGCCGGTGATGACTGTGTCCACCCCGACCGCTTTGATCAACGCGGCCTGCACGGGCATCAGGTACTCGCGCGAATAGGCACCCACTGGATTGCCCCACAAGCCGCTGCTGAACGGCTCCCACTCTCGGCTGTCCCAGCTCGGCGGCATGGTCAGGATTCGCTGTTCTGCCGCGTGCAGCAGCTTGCCGGCTGCGTGCGCCTCCACACGCAGCAGCGCCGTGGTTGTCCGTGGCTCCGGGAGTTCGACGGTCAGGTCACAAGCGCTGTCGGTGCCGGTGCTGGTGCCGGTGGCGGCCCGTTCACCGATCCACACCAGTCTGTCGTGCGCGTCCGTCAACGTGGCACGAAGTTGCACGCTGTCGGCCCCCCCCGCCGTGCACGTCAAGGCAACTTGAGCTGTCACCGTGTCCCCCACGCGGTAGACGTCGTCGTCTACTGCCAGTTCCTTGATCATCACTGGTGCCCGAACGCGCACAGGCACACTTGTCCAATCGACCACTGTACCTTCAGAGTCCTTCGCGATGATGTCTGCCACGTGCAGCCCGCCGGCCAACCGGGGCAGTGTGAATGTGATCTCGCTCTTGCCGGGCTCGGCTCGGAACGCATGCTCGAAAGTGGTCACGCGGTGCCCGTACTCATCTTGGACGGTCACGTGCGCGACCAGCTCGGCGGCGGCTCCCGAGTTGGTCAGTGTCGGCGTAAGCGTCGGTTGCTCACGGCTGCCGATTTCGTAGCCTGCGACGCCCGCAGCAGTTGGGCCGAACTGCACGTCCGGTTGCTTCTGCCCGGCCCAGATCATACACTTCCCCAACAAGCTGAAGTAGTACTCCCAGTACCCGAACTTGGCAGCTGCGTACTGCACCCACGGCGTCAGCCCGTTCTTGTGGAATCCGGGAGCCTGCCAGGAAGTGGCATAGCTCAGGCAGACGATGCGGCCTTTACCGAGTTCACCTACCGTGAGCAGTGGCAGATCCCCCGCCGTTGCAAGGACGTGCCCGGCCGCTTTGTAGCGGGACATGCTCACCGGTGGCATTGCCGCCCACGGGATGCCTGTTGTCAGATAATGCTCCTCAGAGGCCTGCCACTGCTTCCTCCCTCGCGCCCCACCCGGCGGGCCGGACAGCGGGAGCACCTGCCAGACGGCTTCGGGGCAGTTGTTCGGGTTCACCCAAACCAAACCCGTACCAGCCCTGACCTTGTCCATTAGCGTCTCGACCATATCGTCCGTGAGGATCTTGCCCGAAAGCCCGCCGATGGCGATCACGTCGAAGTCATCCTTCAGATGTCGGGCGACGTTCTCTTGGGCCTGCTCGAACGTGAGAGCGCGTCCCAGGCGAGCGCCGCTGTTACGAATGTAGCCGGGCGAGGCCACGGTCGGCGCTGTGTAGTCCATGTCCACACGCTGTGCGAGCTCAACCGTCTCACGTTCCGTCAGGACGTCGTTGAGGATCAGCGTCTTGAGGCCCCCCGTCGCCAGCGGTTTGGCCCACTTCACATGGGGCGTAACCACGCTCTCCGAGGGCGGCCGGTCCTGCGGCGCGTTGCCTTTGGACGCAATCTTGTCCTCAAACCGTTCGTCGACGCGCCCGAGACGCTTCTGCAACGGGTCTATCGTCACCTCGGCGCTGGCTTTGCCGACGACCACGCTGGCCAGAAGATCGGCCACGAGCTCGTCACCCCGCAACACCTCAGTTCGCAGCACGTATGTGCCGGCTTCGGTGAGCTTGAGTTGCAGGCGCTTCTCGGAAACGCTCGACGTGGAAAGCCTCGCGTCCCAGCGCGCGAGTTCAGTGACGTCGCCGTCGGGCAGCCGTTGCCATGTTAGCCGCGCTGCCGCCTGCCAGGTGCGGGGGGCGGCGAGCCTGACCGTGACCGGCATGCCTTCGTCCGCTTGAGCGATGTTGACGCTCGCGGGGACCGCGATCTCCCCGACCACGTCTTGTGCCGCACCATTCACCGCAGTGAGCCCCGCGAAGGGCACCAGCCACATGGTTGTTGTTGCCGCGCCGCCATTGGGGATGTCTTCAGAGCGGTAAGCCCATTCCATGCCGGCCACGTCACCGCTCATGTAGTTGTAGAAGCACATCAGCTTCCGGTAGTCCATGACGACCGCGACACCAGTTCCACCGTCGCCAAGTGCCGCACCCCACCCGCGCGCGAGATCATACCACCAATACTGCCCAGCAGCACCTGCGCCATAGGCCACTGATTGCACGCCTTGTGACGTGGGAATGTAGTAGGTCGTCGCTTCCTGCGGCACGCCGAGTCGATTGTGCCACCAGACGCCAACGGGCTTCGGCACCATCGCTTCGTGGCCAAGGCTGATCACGTAGTCCGCGCGCACGGCCGCGCATCCGGCAGTCAGGCTGAAGGTCTTTTCGAAGGTCAGGCGTTTCCCGATGCCCACCGATCCGCGACAGGTCAGGGTCACTTTGGCTTCGTTGCTTCCTTGGGTCAGCTTGTGCGCGTAAACCGCGTCCGTCCACTGCCGATAGACGGCAGCGTCAGCGTAGTTCCACACCCGATCGATGAACACCTTCCCGTCCCCCTGCGCCGTGAGGTGTTTGGCCGTCGGTTTGTGGACGAGCTGGTCGATCCGTCCGCCGTGCGCTGGGCGGAGCTGCAACCGGACCAACCTGTTTTCCAGCACAACAGCGGCTTCATCTCCGATTCGGGTTTCGGTGACACGGCACTGGGCCCACGCCGCCCCGGCCGCGAACGTGAGCCCCATCGCTACGGCGGCCAAAAACAGGAATGAACGCATTTTCACAGCGACTCCTTCAGAAAGTCGGGGCGTCTCACTGCCCTGATGCTCAGCGCCCGGATGGGCCATGCACTGCGGAGGTGCAGCCGGTGAGAAGCTACCGCCGCCGCCGTTGGCACGCCAGGTAAACCAGAGGGTTTGGCTGCCTCTTTGTTGGGCGGACGGTGTTGGGGGGGGGCGCAAGTGGCTGAGGACCGACGTCATACAGTGCCCTCCCTGAGGGCATCCACTCCCCAGCTGTTGTGCTGGCATCCGAGCCGTTGACCATCCATGTTGGTCCGCAATTATCGTTCTTCGGCGGTTGGGCGGCAGAACACGGCGGACCGCGGGCATGGATTGGCGGGACAGAGCAATGACGATGATGGACAGGCTGCGATTCTCCCTGGCGTTGCTCGGGATCGCATCGCTGCTGCCGTCGCTGGCTGGTGAATCCCCCTCCCTGATTCCTGAAACAGTTCTTAGTGCAGCTCGAGACTACCTGGCGACAACGGACAAAGAAGAACGCGACAGGCTGGCCGCGCTTTTCCACACATCGAGCTTTGACCCGGTTCAAACTGTCCGGGCACTACGTCCGCACCCCGTTACGGATGTCGCTCCTGGGTACCACAAGTCCGAGCACTTCCTCGTGCCGGAACTGAGGAAGCGCCACCCGGACGATCTCCTGTACTACGTGGTACCCGAATCCTACACAGCCAAGCAGCCCGTACCCCTGGCCGTGGTGATGCACGGCGGGGCAAAGGGCACGGAGCGTACCATGGCGCACTGGTACATGCGCCCCGACCCCAAAGGCTCTGGGCTGGGCAAGGCGTTCATGGACACGGGCATGATCGGCGTAGGTCCTTCCGCCCCGATCAGCACGAAACGCTGGGAGCGCTGGTGCCTGCCTGAAGCGGACGACTACCTTCGCGACGTAATCATCGAGATGCAGAGCCGGTTCAACATCGATCCGGACCGTGTGTTCCTTCTGGGCCATTCCATGGGAGGCTTCGGAGCATACCAGGCCGTCCAGGTGCAACCGGATCGATTCGCGGCGGTTCTCGTTCATGCGGGTTCATGGTACACGGCATACTGGCCTGTCATCCGTGGGACGCCACTGTGGGTTGTCCATGGCGTCCACGATTCCGAGCCGGGGGGAAGACCTCACTATACCGACATCGCTTTTGCCAGACTGACCGGAAAACTGCTCACGAAACAGGGCATTGTGCATGAAGTCCAGGAGCACCAGGGACAGCACTCGCTGCCGAACGGCATGCCGGTCATCCGCGAGTTCATCGCACGCATGCCAGAGCTGCGGCGGGATCCCTTCCAGCCCCGCGCCGTGGTCGCGAGCCCGCGAGGCTGGAGGACGGGGGACATGCGAGACGCTCCACACAACCGCTGGCTCAGTATCGTCGAGACTACGCCCGGCAAGCTCACCTACGACACAACCAAGCACGAAGGCGCCAAGCAGTTCTGGGGCATGCCCCGCGAAAACTGGGGAGATTGGGCTCTGAAGCATGTACGGAAAGAGCGCCCGGGAGCCATGGTCGATGCAACGAATCTCGGTGGGAATCGCTTTGAGGCGACCACGCACAACGTACGTCGTTTCGCCATCTGGCTGCATCCGCGGATGGTGAACTTCTCGAAGCCCGTACAAGTGACGGTCAATGGAGCACCGGCACTCGAGCAGCGGGTCCAGCCGTCGATCGTGACTGCGTTGGACTCCTACGAGCGACGCCGTGATTGGGGCCTCATCTACCCGGCCAAAATAGAGGTCCTCGTGGCCGTGCCCGTCCCGGGGGAAGAACACCACTGATCCAGCCATGAACAGTGCTGCACATCGAGGTGTCAGTGTTCCAGAGCTCAGGCGTCCGGATCTCCCCGCTATGGACAACTTCCACGATCAGGCAACGGCCTGCCAGGGCACGTCGTCGGCTTTGCGCAGAGCCGTGCAGGTGGCGTGAATGCTGCGTGATCTCGATACCCGTTCAACGATTCGCCGGATTGTGCGCGTCGACAGGGGGCCCGGGCCTCTGGCAGACGGGAGCAACCAGCAGACCCCTTGCGTGTCAGCAGGAGTCAGCTCAAATGGCACGGGTTTGGGAGAACCGCTCTTCTTGCGGGCACCATCCCATGTTCCGCTGGACAAGGACTCATCTGTCCGTGCTGCAAGCAACCGCAACTGCCCCGGGCGAAGTTTGGAGCGGTTCAGCATGTCGATCACAAGACGGTCCCGGCCCGGCGGGCTTGCTATCATGAGTTGACGGACCTCTTCTTCTGTTGCGGGACGACGCTGCAAGGGACGTGGCGCATGCTTGATGTCGGCCGTGATCCCCAGCTCGAGCAGACGATCGAACACCGTTCGCAGTGCGCACAGATGCAGTCGTAGCGTTGCGTTTCCCCGGCCGCTCTGCCGCAATTCATCCAGGAACTCAAGGACGTCATCATCCCTGAGTTCCTGAGGCCTGCAGCACCTGACACTCCGCAGAAACCGCGAAACGCACGCCATGTATTTGTCAGCCGTGCTCGCCTTGTAGTTGCGCTCGACGAGTACGTCCCGCAGCACCGACAGATTGCCCCGCCAATCAAGACGACGCTGAGATTCACCATCCCGCGCAATTGCCTTCTGCCGTGCGACGTCCAAACAGCGCTCGATCGCACCCAGAACCAACCGTTCCATCATGGTTGGCAACCCCAATCCCAGGAAATCCCCGCCTGCACCGGTCATATGCAATGCTCCTTTAGGACAGCTAGTATCTAGTAGTACCGTAAGTGCCTCCATCGAGCTTGTCAACAACGGACCTGCGTCCCGTACGTGCAGCCAAGCCGTTTTCCGGCCAATCTCCGTTGCCACCCTGGCCCTGCACGCTCCCCCTGGCTTGTCCGGAAAACGCGGGCGAGAACGGCAAGGCTCCGGAGAGGAGTTACATGACCATGGCACAGTCCGACAGAAGCTGTTTTCTGGACATGGCCCGTTGCGTAGGCTACTGGTGTGTCCGGAAAACGCGGGCGAGAACGGCAAGGCTCCGGAGAGGAGTTGCGTGACCATGGCACAGTCCGGCAGAAAGCGTTTTTCGGACATGGCCCTTTACGCCGGCCACTGATGTGTCCGGATAATACGTGGGTTTGGTCACTGAACCGACCAACGGGAGACAGGCCGTGAGCCTGTCGCAGGGGAAACGAGACCTCAACGCAGAGACCAAACACCTGAAACCTGACCTCACCCAACACACCACTGAATGCTGCCGGATCAGTAGTGTCAACCAGCCTGGATGGCTGATCGACATTGTTCTACTACTCTCTCTTCCCGTCGTCCCGTACCAGAATGATCCGGTCGCACAACACCTGGTCCTCTTCCGCCTTGCCGCCGTAACTCGGGCCGTTGAGCTTCAGGGACACATAAGCGGTCCATAGGTTGTCTTCACCGGGTTCGTAGATTCGAGAGCCGACTTCGAGACGCGTGCCCCAGCTCTTGGCGGAAAACCAAATCCAGGAGTCCGGTGTAATTGTGATCTTACCCAGCTTGTACAGCCGGTAGGCGCCGGGGATGATGTCGCTGTGCTCCAGGGAGAGACGAGCCCCATGGGTTCCCTTGGGGGGATGCCGGGATTCCCACTGGTAGAAGCCAAGCCTGAACGGCATGTCCGGATTGTGGACGGTGGCAGCGTAGCCGTAAGCAGCTTCCGCGTCCTCGACGGTCTTCTCCCCGCCTCTGCCGTAGTTGCGGGGAATGGCCTGCTTGACGAGGGACGGATCGAGTGTTGCGAATTCCGGTGGCAGGGGTTTGGACTTTCCCCCGCCCTTGATAATGGCGAGGAAGTCCTTGAGTGGGCCTTCCCCCAGGGGCCGAGGCGTCATGCCCGCGGGTGCCTTGGCTTTGTTAGCGGCGGCAATCCGTTCGGCGTGCACCGTGTGGTCCTTGAAGTACTCCGGGTAGGCCTTCTGCAGGTCGAACCACCTCCACAGTGTGGCAAAGTCGAGTTCTCGTCGGAGCGCCCGGATGTTCTGAAGTCGTTCAGCCTGTTCGCCAGCTTGCGTCTCCATCCGGTCGAAGAGGGTCTGCCACCGGTGGATGTTCTCCACAGTCAGGTAGGGGAACGTGCCCTTGTCGTAGTTACTGGACCGGTAGCCGACCCCGGGCGGCAGGACGGTCATCGCTTGGCGTCCCGCTTCCAGCTCCTCCAGGTATTGCCGCACCAAGAAGGCGGCCGGTCCGTACTGGTGGTCGGTGAATTGCTCGATCAGGGCATCGGTGTCACAGTTGACATCCTGCATGAGTTTGTACAACAGATAGCTCTGCAGCTCACTCCAACCCGCTCGATCGAGAAATCCGTTGTGGTCGGTGAACACACCCTCCACACCGGCGTCAGCCATCAGCCGCATGTTGTTGATGACACGACGGACGTTGCCCACCGGCATCGCGTCCCCGGTGCCCCAGGGGTTTGGGTACATCCAGGCCCAAAGGTGAGTTGTGATCTTGCCCCAGGCTTTGAGATCGGAGTAGGTTTCCTGGATGCGGGGATCGGGGTGGGTCCAGTCCGCGAAGTAGCAGTCCTCGATTGGCGCAAAGGAGATGATCAGGTTGTCCGGGAGCTTCTGACCTTCGGCAAGGACCGGAGGCTTCTGGGTTTGGCTACGGCGATAGGCCAAGGTCTTGACCATGACCCCCGGATGCTTGGTCTTGAGCAGGTCACAGAGCTCGAACAGGTAGTCGTAGATCGGGCCGCCCCGTCCCCCGTACTTGCTCTCCAGCGCTTTGCAGGCGTCGCAGTAGCAGAACGAGTCCGGGGTATCACAGGCATCGAGCGTAACGATGATGTTCTCGCCATCAATCGAGATGTGTTTCAGGATGTTCCGAGTCAGCTCCTTGCGGAGGGCCGGGTTGCCGAAACACAGTTGCCGGTTCTTCACGCGCTGACCGCCGCGGCCCACGGAGAAGTACTCGGGATTCGTCTCGAAATAGTTCCTCCGCTCCAGCCAGTCGAACGCCTTGCCGTAACGATTGTCCGGATCCGGCGGGATGTACCGGTGGAGAGAGTGGACAAATACGGGGTTGGGCATGAACGAGATGATCCCCTCGTTCGCCTCGATATTGTGCCTCTTGCGTTTCCGGGCCTGGCGGTCGAAACCCATGTTCATGCCGTTCTGGTAGTAGAAATCGAGACTGTGCCGTAACCCCACCTCCCGGGACGCGAAGGAGAACCCCCGTTTTCGGTTGAACGGCGCCAGCGTGACGGTCGGTCTAGACGGGATGACCGGCTTCTCGTAGACCGAGTACCAGCGCCAGCCGAGGGAGTTCTCGAGGAACTCCATGACCGCGTGCAGATTGCCGTGAACGCCCTTGCCGTAAAGGAACATGTTCGCGCCAATCGTCCGTGACACGTGTTCCTGATCGTCCAGACCGGCCAGTGGGTCGCTGCCGAGGTGTGTGCATGCCGGACCGCTCAGGCCGACAAAGATGGAGGGACTCCCATCGATCGCCTGACCTGGCGCCACGACGGGGAAATCCGCGCCGGTGACTTGGGTGAGATAGTTGGTGAGCGTCAGAAGAGCATACGTGTCCACGCTGGATGGATCCGCAGGCGTCACCACCCGGTAGGTGGTGCTTCCGTTGGTCGCGATTGACAGCGTGGCCCCGGTCAAGGGGGGGACCACTATGCACGCACTCAGTCCCGCGATGACACAGGGCGTCAATAGCTTCATTCAGCAGTTTCCTTCCAGCACCTCAGCTACCGACAGAGCTGCCTGCATGCCCCGTATTGGCCAGTGCTTTGTGACGGTCCGGACTATCAAGTGCCTGATTGGCCGGGCGATACACGAAGCCTGTCGGGCGACTTCAGCCCGTCCGCCGATGAGGCGGGAATGTCCGACGTTCAGCCTTGCTCTGTTGGCGGAGACCCAGCCCCCCAGGTCTGGGTACTCGACACTCAATCTTCGCACAGGTCGCGGCGAATGCAAGGCCGGGCGAGGCTGTCTTTCCGTGTCGGTCAATCGCACTTGAACCGGGCGAGGATATGTTGTCGGCACCAGTGAGGTACCAACCATGATGACTATCACGTTCCCGAATCATTCGATGTTGGTGGCAGCCGGGAGCTTGGCTTTTGGACAGGCTCTTTGGGCAGGCGAACAGGCCGTCCGCAACGCGATCGAGTTCCTTGATCCGCGGACGATCGAGCACACGTACTTCCTGGACCGTCGGATAACCCCGGCAGAGAAGCACCCAGGCAACCCGGTCATCGCCGACTGCCACTCTGCCCAAACCGTGCTTCAGGACCGGGACGGAAGCCTGCGGCTGTGGTACGTCACCCGACGCAAGATCCCGGGATACACTGGCTCGGCCCGGGAGTACACACTCCGCTATGCAGAATCGACTGACGGCGTGACGTGGACCCGCCCGGAACTCGGGCTGAAAGAGTTCGACGGTACATGGAAAAACAACGTCCTGATCACGGCGCACGACACCGATTCTACCGGGCGCAAACTCACCGGGCAAGGGGGCTTGGTCTGTGGCAACTTCAGCATCATTGATCGGGAGCGGGGGCCGGCTCCCCATACGCGTGGCCGCTTCACTGCCCTGATCAATCAGGGAAATGCACTGGGGCTGGTCTATTCTGACGATGGTTTGCGTTGGACTGCATACCCGGAGAATCCTGTCTTCGATGCCAGCTGGTCGGACACGAACAACAACCTCGTTTTCGACCCCGACATCGGTCGTTACGTGCTCTACTACCGACCCCACCCGCGGGTCCATGCCGGCCCCCGACATGTCAACCGCCTGGTGGCCCGCATCGAGAGTGCTGACCTGATCAACTGGGATCTGGGGTCTGCGCGTTGTGTCCTTGACACCGATGCCCGGGACGCCCCCGCCTTCAGTGCGGTCAAAGATGCCCGGGGACGAGATCGGCAGTTCTACGGAATGCTCGTATCGAGACACCAGGACTTCTACCTGGGACTGCCCAATCTGCTGGACGAAGGGACAGGCCATATGGACTTGCGTCTTGTGAACAGTCCCGATGGCGTGGACTGGCAGCGGGAACCAAACGAGACACCGTTCGTCACCACGACACCGGGAGCCTGGGATTGTGGCACCATAGGCTTCGTAGCAACCGGGTGCCCGATCCAGGTAGGCGACGACCTGCTGTTCTACTACGGCGGCACGAACATGACGCACAACTACAAAATCATGAACGACGAAAAGACCCTGAAGATGCGTCTGGGACTGGCCACGGTCAGACGGGGACGCCTGGTGGGCTACCATGCGGGGGAGGCGGAAGGCGAACTGCTCACACGCCCGTTCCTGCTGGACAAGCCATGTCTGCGCCTGAATGCAGATGCTGCAGATGGTGAAGTCAGAGCGGCACTGTTGCGGGCTGACGGGACGCCCATTCCGGGGCGCGGGAAGGGGACCTGTGAGCCCCTTCACAACGACGGACTGGACCTCCCGTTGCGGTGGCGGGACCACGGTTCGCTCAACGACACGGTGGGCACTCGTGTTCGTCTCCGTCTATATGTCCGGAACGCGGCCGTCTATGCCATACAGACTGCTCCATCGGAAGACTGATCGCTCGCGGCAAAGATACCCCCGTCCACACCGTTGCCATGAAGTGGAGGGAAGCTCCTCCCGAATTGCGGGGCTGTGCGAATGACGGGCTCTGAGCACGTGAGTTCGACGGGAAGCGCTCTGATGCGGAATCCCACTTCTGCCGGAGGACGCCGGCAATATTGGTGAAGCTGCGGAGATCGAGCACATGACGACACACTGTTGCGGTTCGCTGGGATTGGGAAGCGGCCTTGGGGCGTTGATACTGCTGTCCGGCTGTACCACCACGGCGCCTGTGTCGGAGAACGCTCCACCATTCGAGGCTCGGGTCGAGATCGAAGAGACAGCGTTTCGCTGTCCCGAATACACCATCACCAACAACGGATCCGGGATGTTCTGGGGCAGCGGCTCAGCTCAGCTCGTGCGAATCGGTGACCGGCCCTTCGCGAGCGCCTTCGAACACGTCCCGGGCTGCGCACCACTGAACAATGCACGCTGGGCACTCTACGAACGCGGCCCCAATGGCTGGCGCGTCTGCCAGCGCGATGACAAAGACCGCACCCGTGAACCGTCTCCATTGGGCGTAAGCCGATCCGGCCGGTTGCTCATGTCGGTGAACCCGACGCTGGCCCCCTGGATCGACGCCATACCTGACCCAAAGACCGGGAAGATCCCTCGGCAGGGGGGGGCAGCTCGACCTGAGTTTCTGGAGTTCGATTCCACCAATCCCGAACGCAATCCCAGCCACCTGATCCCCTCATGGAGCGGTGAGCCGACGTTCACCGACCACTCCTACCGGGCCTTTGCCGCAGACGGCGAAAACGGCGAGTTCATCCTGTTCCAGAAAGTCGGCTATACCCATACGGAATGGGCGTTCCTGGACAAAGAGATGCAGTGGAAAACCGCACAGCTGGCCTGGCCGAAAGGGGAAGACCCCAAATACTCGGTCTGGCCCGGCGACAGAACGCCCGTGAACTACGCCAATGTGGTCCTGAGCAACCGACAGGTCTACTACATCGGCCAGTCTCCCTACAACATCTGGGACCGGATCGACCCTCTGGATACCGAAACCTGGGGACGGGGGAAGTGGGGCTGGCGTATGCGCAAACTGCACTGTGCCTGGACTCCCGATATTGCCGCTGTGCCGTTCAGGGAGTGGACCGTCATCGACGACACCATGGCCGATGGCGGCACCATCGGGATGGGCGATTCCTGGCTTGCACCCGATGGGCGACTGCACCTCGTGTGGCAGAAGACCCCAATCCATCCCGGACTACGCGACACCCACTTCCCCGACATCAAGCGCGATTGGCACCTCTGCTATGGGGTACTAAAGGACGGCGAAGTCCTCGAGAAACGGGTCCTTCTCTCCGGCGGCGAAACCACCGGCCCGTTGTATCCCTCCGGCTACATTGGCCATCCCCGACTCCACATTACGCCGGACCACACGCTCTTCGTGCTCTGCAACCTCATGGGGTTGACCCCGGAAGCGAAATTGCGAAGCGGGACCTATGCCATGAGAATCGCTGCCGACGGGACTGTCTCCGTTCCGGTTCGGGTCCCGTTGGAGCATCCCATCAAGAGCACCTTCTTCACCGCCACGCCGCGGGCCGGCAACCGGCTCACCGAGGCGGCGGACCTCCTCATCTCGGACACCATCGACGCCAAACGGGTGGCGCGCTACGTCCGGATTCGCTTCCGTCCGCCCTGTTCCCCCACCGTTTCCATCACAGGCCCGGGTTTCCTGCTCCCGGGCCAAGGACGCGAGATTAGGCTGCAAGCGGAGGTCAGCGACCCCCAAGGTGACGTGAGTTCCATCCGCTGGCGTCTTCCAGATGGAAGCGCCCAAGACGGCACGTCGCTCAAGTGGCTGGCGCCGCCCTCGGTAGGGGAGAACGTCACGGTCGTGGCCGAAGCGACCGACAAAGACGGCAACACGGGCCGCAGCGCACGATCTCTGTCACTGCCTCCTCCGGAGCTCGCGGATGCAGACGGTCTCGTATCTGTCGAAGCGGAAGTGCTCGCCGACGAGGGTGGAGGCAAGGCCAGGGTGTGCCATCCCGTCAATGTAGCGAATGCATCGATCAGCTACTGGCACATGAGCCTCGGGCATTGGCTGGCGTGGGATCTCGACATCCCGGCGGCTGGTGAATACGAGCTGTGGATGCGTTACACAACAGGCTGCACCGGCACGCGACGCTCGCTCCTCATCGACGGAAAGCTCCCCGGCCCAACCTTTGCGGACATCGCAATCCCTACAACCGGCGGCTGGTGCACGGACCGGGACCAATGGGCATATATGCGCCTCGGCCCCGCACTCGAGCTGACTGCCGGAAAACACCGCATGCGCATGACCAATCTCGCCGACGGCCTCGGGGTGGACGCCTTCATCCTCCGCCCGAACCCATGAGTCAACACAAAACTCAAGAGGGAGAACCTATGATGTCAGCAACACACACAGGCAGACAACTCGCATCACTGGTTGCGGGTCTCCTTCTGCTGACCGGCCTGCATCTCCGGGCCGACGAGCCTGAAGCGTACCTGAAGGCGAGCTCCGAGTCGCTGCGCTGGTTTCGTGACGCCAAGTTCGGTGCATTCGTCTGCTGGGGACCGTGCAGCATAGCGGGCACAGAGATCGGCTGGTCTCGCAACGGACCTCGAGCCGGGCGTGCCCCGGCCAACCGAGGGGTGCCGGTGGAGGAGTACGACAACCTGTACAAGCAGTTCAACCCGACCCAGTTCAACGCCAGGGAGTGGGTGCAACTCACCAAGGACGCGGGGGCCCGGTATCTGCTGTTCCTGACCAAACACCACGACGGATTCTGCCTGTTCGACACGCAGCACACAGACTACGACGTGATGAACACCCCCTTCAAGCGCGACGTGACCAAGGAGTTGGCCGACGCCTGCCACGAGTTGGGAATCCGCATCGTCTGGTACTACTCACAGCCCGACTGGCATCACCCGGACTACCGAACCGATACCCACGCGAACTACATCGAGTATCTCCACGGTCAGATCCGTGAGTTGTGTACCAACTACGGGAGGATCGACGGCATCTGGTTCGACGGACTGGGCGGTAAGGCGGAGGACTGGGACAGTAAGACCCTCTTCAGAATGATCCGCGAACTCCAGCCGGGGATACTGATCAACAACCGGGCAGGGCTACCAGGGGACTTTGACACGCCCGAGCAGAAGATCGGCCGTTTCCAGCTCGATCGCATGTGGGAAAGCTGCATCACCATGAGCACGGGCTGGTCGTGGCGCGGCGAGGACGCCGCCGTCAAACCGCTCAAGGACTGCCTGCATTTGCTGATCAAGTGCGCCGGAGGCGGGGGGAACCTGGCATTGGACACCGGCCCGATGCCCGACGGTCGTATCGATCCGCGACAGGCCGCCAACTACCGGGACATGGGGGCGTGGCTGCGGGACTACGGCGAGAGTATCTACGCCACTGCAGGCGGGCCATACAAGCCCGCGCAATGGGGCGTCGCCACGCGCAAGGGCAACACCGTATACCTGCACGTGCTGGAATGGTGGGGCGACGATGTCCTCACGCTGCCGCCGCTGCCACGCACGGTTGTCACCTGCACGGCGATGACAGGAGGGAAGGCGACCTGCGAGCAGACAGATACCTCACTGGTGATCCGGTTGCCTCAAGTACAGCACGCCGAGATCGACACGATCATCGCCCTCAAGCTAGATGGCTCGGCCATGGACTTTGACCCCATCTCGTCGCTGGAGGCCGGTGCCGTCTCCCAGGGCCAAACGGCCTCCGCCAACGCCGAATGGAGTCCCGAGTACAGCGCTGCGAAGGCATTTGACGGTAACGACGACACCCGCTGGGGCGCAGCTCCGGGATCCCGCTCCGGCTGGCTGGCCGTCGATCTCGGGAAGGCCACGACCATTGATCGAGTCTGTGTCATGGAAGCCCCGTGGAATCGGGTTCGTAAATACCAACTCCAATACCGGGACGGTGACACGTGGCAAACGTGGCACGAAGGAACGACACTCGGGGAGTTCCGCCTCAAGTTCAACCCCGTCACCGCCCAACACCTCCGGCTGAACGTCACTGACGCAACCGACGTGCCGACGATCTGGGAAGTACAGTTCTTCGAAGCGCCGGAGTGATCGTTTTGACACTCCCTGCCGGGCCGCTATACTCGGAATGACCACGCAACACCGAGTTTTCCTGGGGCAAATCATGCTTGGAAACAGTGCCATTCGCACGGCGACTCTGGCCGTCACGATCACAGGGGTTCTTACCATGGCTTCAGCGCGTGTCCGAGCCGCCGATCGTGTCGTGTCCTTCGCGTCGGTTTGCCTCCTTGAAGGCTCCGAGCGTGAGAACGTTGAGTACGTTCTTGCGGAGCTCGCAGAATGTCCGGGTGACACCGATCTCGTCGCGCTCCCGCACATGCCCTTTCTCTCGTTCCGCACAGCGCAGGCGCAGGCGGACCTGGCCCCGTTCGCGGAGTTCGCACGAGCTCGCCGCACGTACCTCGCCCTGTCACTGCGTGAGGATGATGGAGGCACGGCCTACTTCACCGCCGTCCTGTTGGACCGAGCCGGAAAGGTCTGCGGGACGTATCGCAAGACCCACGCCTTCCCCGACGACAACGTGGCGCTCGGGGACGAACTGCCGGTGTTTGCCACCGACTTCGGCAAGGTCGGCATGACCGTATCCACCGACTTCTACTTCCCCGAGATCTACCAGGTGTTGAGCATGAAGGGGGCGGATGTACTCACCTGGCACCACTACCCCGAACGTTTCCGCGACCACAGCGGTTGGGGACCATTGCTGATGGCACGGTGCCTCGACAGCCATGCGCACATGCTCACCGCCATGCACGCCGATCCCCGGGCATACATCACGAATCGCTACGAGGGCGGCATGTCAGGCGCCGCCTGGGGCCGAAGCATGGTCCTCAACCGGGTCGGTACGCCGATCGCGGATACGGGCTACGAAGATGGCATCGCGCTGGCCCGGGTCGACCTGGACAAGCGCAAGGAGAACGTGTACGCACCGGCCTACAAGGGTGAGAATATCTTCTTTGTCAACAACTACGGCGACCGCACGGCCCTGGCGCCGGTCGCTGAGCCATACAGCGCTCCCAAGCTCCCAACCTACGGGAAGCGCACCTGCCGTCTGGCCGTGGCGTCGTTCCAGCGCAATGTGAGCTGGCGCAAAGGCATTGTACCGACAGCAATGCTGGAGCTCATCGATCAAGCT
>Ga0209249_1001174_pt1 | contig 26443 bp, 22 predicted proteins | sample SaaInlV_200m_DNA_4_FD_184653 | JGI IMG/M metagenome (GOLD analysis project Ga0209249, IMG submission 184653) | Marine microbial communities from expanding oxygen minimum zones in the Saanich Inlet - SI037_S3LV_200m_DNA (SPAdes) (version 2) | ecosystem: Environmental > Aquatic > Marine >...
AATTTTTATTCCATCAAAATAGCTCGCTATTACTCAAAAATAAAAATCTGTGGTAGTTCAAATCTGACACACATTTTGAACTTTCGTTACGAAAATTTGTGAATTATTCAGGCTAAAGCTTCAAAAATTAGAGATATTTTGCTTGAAAGTAATATGACATTTTTTGCTCCCAACTTTTTGATAACTGAGATATACACTCATAAAGACAAGTTAATAAAAAATTCAAAACTTACAGAATCAGAATTTTATTTGTATTTCAATGGAATTATAGAACGTTTGAAATTTGTTTCAACTGATTTTATTGGGATAGATAGTCGACAAAAAGCTTATGATTTATGCAAAGATATTGACATTAAGGATACTCCATTTATTGCATTAGCGATTGTTTTAGATCTTCAAATTTGGACAGGTGATGAAAAATTGAAAGATGGACTTAGATTGAAAGGATATCAAAATTTCTATAATCTATAAAAAACGCTGCACAACATTTAAGCATTTCAACCCTTTATAAATACTTCCTTCAATTGAACCAAGCAGGATTATCAGAAAAATAGATTTCAATATTAATAAATCAATTTTTTTGACAATTTTGTGAACAATTTTAGTTATCAAAACCGAACCATTATATTCATTATCATTATAAATTTTATTTCAGAAATTTTTCAAAAAAAAATGCAATATTTGCCGATAGATTTATTGCAAATAATTTATAAATAATACCCGTAAAAGGTAATAGATATAACAATTCATTAAAAAACCACCAGAAAAAAGCATTAGAAATGAAGGATATTAAAACTATAACAATCATTGGAGCCGGATTGATGGTAAAACCAATGGTAGATTATTTCATTGAAAAAAAAGAATACAAAATAATTATAGTTGATCAATTTATTGAAAAAGCGATAAACATAAAGGGGAACAGACCGGAGTGCACTGCCTATGAATGGCGAAACAACGACACCAAACAACTTGATAATATTGTTAAAAAGTCTGATATAGTAATCAGCATGGTCCCCAAGCCTGTACATCTGATAATTGCCAAATCTTGCTTGAAATACAAAAAGAATATGGTAACAGCTTCGTATGAAGTTCCAGCCTTAATGGAATTAAAAAATGAAGTTGAAAAGCAAGAAATCCTGATTTTGAACGAACTTGGAGAGGTTCCGGGAATGGATCATTTTGGAACCCAGATGCTTATCGACCAAATTAAAAAAGATAATGGTCGTATTTTAAGTATAAATTCCTACGGGAGTGGAATTCCTGCATTCGAATCAAATAATAATCCGATGGGATATAAATTCAGTTGGGACCCTGTAACAGTTTTTACTGCTGCTCAAACTGCTGCTGCATATTTTAAGGACGGAGAAAAGATATTTATTCCCGGAGATAAACTTTTTGAAAACTTCTGGTTCGTTGAGATTGATGATCTTGGCATTTTTGAAACTTATCCAAATAAGGATGTTGAAAAATATATTGAACCATTCGGTTTGGATGAAAATATTTCATTCTATCGCGGACTTTTGAGATATTCAGGATATTGCAATAATATGAGATATATGGAGAAATTGGGTTTATTTGATAATAAAAAAATCAATAATTTCGAAAACAAAACCTTTCTACAATTTACAAGCTCATTAATAAACAAGGAGTCATCTGAGAATTTAGAAAATAATATTTCAGAATTCTTAGAAATCAACAGAAATTCAGTTTTCTTACATAGAATGAAATGGTTAGGACTTTTCGATGATAAACAAATACCTTTGGAAAAAGGGACTAATCTAAATGTGCTTTTAAACAGGATGTTAGAAAAAATGGCTTATGCTCCCGGCGAAAAAGATATGATAATAATTCATATTGAAATTATTGCAGAATTTGCTAGCGGAGTTAAAGAAAAAAGAATTGCTACTATGAATGTTTTAGGAGATCCTGAAGGAGAAACAGCCATATCGAAAGCTGTTGCACTTCCAACGGCAATTTCTTCAAGACTAATTGTTGATGGTAAAATTAACGCAATAGGTTTACGAATGCCACCCAATTTGCCTGAACTTTATAAACCGGTTTTAGAGGAATTAAAAGAGTATGGATTTGAGTTTCATACAAAACGGATAAAATTATAAGCAAATATTTTTTGTCCTTTCAATAAAATAATTCACAATTTGAAATATTCATTTTTGAATTTTAGCTTTACATATTTCAAGTAATGTCAGGCTTTTTGTCTAAAACATAAAACCAAAATTCCAAAATCTGAGCACAACTTATAAGCCAAAATAAAAATAAATTCTTCTCATTTGTATTGCTTGATTACTTTTGCAAATTTTTTTGAAAGTATATCGAACATTATGGAAATAAGAAATATTGCAATCATTGCCCACGTAGATCATGGTAAAACAACTATGGTTGATAGAATTTTACATCAAGTGAAGTTGTTTAGAGAAAATCAGGAAGTTGAAGATTTGATTTTAGACTCAAACGATTTGGAACGCGAAAGAGGAATTACTATCTTATCAAAAAATGTATCGGTCAGATATAAAGAAACAAAAATAAATATTATTGACACTCCCGGACACTCCGATTTTGGTGGCGAAGTAGAGCGTGTTTTAAACATGGCTGATGGTGTTTTACTGCTTGTTGATGCTTTTGAAGGACCTATGCCACAAACTCGTTTTGTTTTGCAAAAGGCATTGCAACTTGGATTGAAACCAATTGTTGTAATAAACAAAGTTGACAAACCAAATTGTAATCCCGAGGAAACAAATGAGCTTGTTTTTGAGTTGATGTTTTCCTTAGATGCTACTGAAGAACAATTAGACTATCCCGTTGTTTATGGTTCGTCGAAACAAGGTTGGATGGGTTCAGACTGGAAAAACCCTACCAATGATGTAACATTTTTGTTAGATACAATAATTGAACATTTTGAAGCTCCAAAGTTTAATCCCGGAACTTTACAATTGCAAATAAGTTCGTTAGATTATTCTTCATATACCGGCAGAATTGCAGTAGGAAGAATTCACAGGGGTAGCATCAAAATGGGCGATCAGGTCTCTATTGTTCAAAGAAATGGTCTGGCAAATAAATCTGTTGTAAAAGAACTTTATCGTTTCGAAGGGCTGGGCAAAGAGAAAATAAAAAAGGAAGTAAAATCGGGTGAAATTGTTGCAATAATGGGACTTGAAAATTTTGATATAGGCGATACCATTACCGATTTTGAAGCACCTGAAGCACTTAAACCAATCACGGTTGACGAACCTACTATGAGCATGCTTTTTACGATTAATAATTCACCATTTTTCGGGAAGGAAGGAAAATATGTAACTTCGAGACATGTAAGAGACAGACTTTTCAAAGAGACAGAAAAGAATTTGGCTTTAAAAGTTGAGGACACAGATTCGCCGGATAAGTTGTTGGTTTACGGAAGAGGTATCCTCCATTTGTCAATTCTGGTAGAAACTATGAGACGAGAAGGCTATGAAATTCAATTAGGTCAACCAAAGGTAGTTATCAAGGAAATTGATGGTTATAAACACGAGCCGGTCGAGCTTTTGTATGTAAACGTTCCAGAAGAATTTTCCGGAAAAGTTATAGAAATTGTTACAAAACGAAAGGGCGATATTCTTAATATTGAATCAAAAAATGAAAGAATAAATCTCGAATTCAAAATCTCAGCTAGAGGACTGATTGGTTTAACAAATCCAATACTTACTGCCACAGAAGGTAAGGCTGTTGTTTCGCACCGTTTCAAAGCTTACGAGCCCTGGAAAGGAGAAATTTTGAATAAAAGAAATGGTGCTCTCATAGCAATGGAAACAGGGACATGTATTGCATATTCGATAGATAAACTTCAGGACAGAGGGAACTTTTTTGTAGAACCAAACGATGAAATTTATGCAGGACAAGTGATTGGCGAAAGTACGCGATACGACGATCTGGTAATAAATATTATTAAGACAAAAAAATTGTCGAATATGAGAGCTTCGGGCTCCGACGAAAAAATGTCGATTGCACCTGCAATAAAGTTTTCAATGGAAGAAGCTATGGAATATATTGCTGAAGATGAGTACGTTGAGATTACTCCAAAATCTATTAGAATAAGGAAAATATTGCTAAACGAACACGATAGAAAGAGGCAAAAGAAAGCTAATATTTAATCAATTTTCTGATGCTATCTTCATTAGGTAAGCAAATTCCCTTTTCAGTAATGAGAGCAGTAACAAGCCTTGCAGGGGTTACATCAAAAGAATAATTTGCAACACAACTATTTTCTGGGGTGAGCAGGACTTTTTCGATTCTATTGTCTAAGAATCCTTCAATATATTTTACTTCATCCTGATTTCTTTTTTCAATAGGAATTTCTCGAACACCATCGGAAATATTCATATCGAAAGTTGAAGTAGGAAGGGCAACATAAAACGGCACATTATTGTCGCTGGCAGCAAGTGCTTTCAAGTATGTTCCAATTTTGTTGCAGACATCTCCTGTTCGGGTGGTTCTGTCGCTTCCAACTATCACAAGGTCAACCATTTTGTGCTGCATAAGGTAGCCGCCTGTATTGTCGGCAATTATTGTGTAATCTATCTTTTGATTTTCTAATTCCCAGGCAGTCAATCGGCTACCCTGATTTCTTGGTCGGGTTTCATCTACCCAAACATGAATTTTAATTCCTCGTTTTGCTGCTTCATACATTGGTGCAGTTGCAGTTCCATAATCGACACATGCAAGCCATCCAGCATTGCAATGAGTTAGAATATTGACAGTTTCTCCGTTTTTCTTTCTCGAAATTTCTTCAATTATTGAAAATCCAATTTTTCCAATTTTTCGACAAGAATCTACTTCATTTTCAGCAATTTCATTTGCAGTTTCTAATGCTACTTTTGTTTTCTCCGAAAGGCTATCTACTTTCGAAATTGCCAAGTTCACTTGTTCAAGACAAAATTCAAGATTTACAGCTGTAGGACGAGATGCTTTTATTTCCTGAATAGTTTTACTTATAAATTCTTCAATTTGAGCATTTTCAGGCATGTTTTTCAAAGCAAAAAAAAGTCCATATGCTGCTGTAACACCAATCAATGGAGCCCCGCGAACATACATTTCCGAAATTGCCCGAATACATTCTTCAGCAGTTTGTAATTCTACAATTTGAAATTGAAATGGTAGTTTCCGCTGATCAATAATTTTGACTAATCCTCCTTTTTCTGGGGCAAACCATATTGCTCGAAAATGTTTTCCGTTTATTTGCATTTTTTATTTTGGGAATTATGCAGCCTTCAAAAAAAATCGTACTCTCAATCTCTAAAGACTTTCAACTTTATGAACTTTCAACTTTTTATATTCCAGACTTAAGATTTTTTTTCTAAAATCGACATTTGCTTTATGCTGCATAAGAAAATCGCTACCTATAAGTCCGTGTATTTCTTTCTTAATAATTTTCTTATAAAGATTATTGATATGCTCAAGGCTGATTAATATTGTTTCAAAATTTTCTATGACAAGATCACCAATAGTAAAATTATCTGCTATTCCAATTTTTGTTTCAATTTCTCCGGCATTTATGCCAGCAGTAAGAACTTCTTCTTGAATTGATTCTTTTCTAAATAAATGTTCTGGCAAATGACAATCAAAAACAGTTTTCGATGCACCGGTATCAATAATTAAACTACATTCTTCATTATCATTTAAAAAACCTTTTACAAATAGATGGATTCCTTCTCCCTCTAATTCAATAATTTCTATTGGTATTTTCGTTCTCATCTACATTTTTTTCATTACTAAAACTATATTTTCATATTTCATTTCCATTAAATCTTGACATATCGAATATTTAATAGAGATGAATTAAACTAAATCCATGAACTGTTAAAAATAAATTAGGTTACAAAAAAATGCCCTACAAACTTTGAAGGGCATTTAAATCATTTTAGTTCTTTATAGAAACTACTATTTTCTACGAGATTTTTTCTTTTTCTTCTTTTTACCATCTTCTTCTGGCATCAAAACTACTTGTACATAATCGTTTAGATTTATGTATTTGCTTGCAGCATTTTTAATATCTTCACCATCTACTGCCATCACTTTGTCTTCAAAATTAGTCAGGCTTTCGAAATTCCCTTCATAAAAACAGTTGTAATACAATTTGTTCAACCAATAATTATTTTTCTCAAGATCAGTCTCACGTTCACGAATAAGAGATTCTTTCACTTTTTCAAGGTCAATTGCATAAGGTCCATTTTCAATAATTTCGTTCATTTCATCATAAACTGTAAATATTAAAGAGTCTGCTTTGTCTGGAGAGCAACCAAAAAATACATTGATCGAATATTCTGATTCGGGATATTTTTCTGTGTTATCCGAAATTTGAACTCCATAAACTCCTCCCTGATCTTCTCTCATGTTTTCTCTCAATTTTATCGAAAGAATTTTCATCATCATATTCAAATGAAGACGATCTTCGTAATTCCATTCAATGTCTCCGCTCATCATAATTCCAACCATACCTTTTGGCTCGGTTCCTTTTCTTACAACAATTTCATGTTTACCTGTTGGGAATTCAGGTTCTCTATTTTTCCATTTTTCATCGACATTTTTCACTGGCAATCCACCAAGATATGTCTCAAGAAGTGGAATTATTGAGTCTGTTTTAAAATTTCCTACTAAAAAGAATTTCCAATCAGAAGCATCTGCATATCTTTCGTTATATATTTTATATAAATCGTCTAAGTCTATGCTGTTTAATTGTGCCTCGGTTGGAAGAACAATTGTTCGAGGATCGTTTTGCGAAACAGTTTTTATCAAAGTGTCATAAAATGCCATTTGAGGACTGGCACCCATAAATTTAAGCTGATTTTTCATTTTCGAAATAAATGCTTCGTGTGCAGTTTTGTCTTTTCTTGGTTTTGTAAAATACAAATAGTTAAGTTGTAGCATTGTTTCAAAATCGGCAGGAGTTGAACTTCCTCTAACTCCTTCGGTAAGAGAACCAATGCTTGGCGATAGGCTTACAATTTTACCGGCAAGTTTTTTCTCAAGGGCTGTGTTGTCAAAACTACCAATTCCACTTTGATTGATAATATTTGAAGCAAAATTTGCTGACATAAATTTGTCGTTTTCGTAAAGAGAACTCCCACCAAGACTGAAACCTTTGAAAAGAATTTCATCGTTTTTATAGTCAGTTTCTTTCATTATAACTTGCACACCATTTCCTAATGTTACCATGGTGAAATCGAAATCTTTGTTTTCAACTCGCTTTGTTACTTTTGTTCCTTTTGGAATTTCCATTAAAAGGGGTTCGTCAACTACTTCGTCAACATAAGCTGTCAGTTTAACTGTTTTTACTTTCTCTACAATTTTAAGGATATCTTCCTCAGTTGGAATTTCAACGCCTTCTTTTTCGGGTCCTGTAACGCTTACTACGAGATTCTTTTCTGTTATCCATTTTTTTGCCAAAGCATTTATTTCTTCAAGGGAAATTCCCGGCAAAAATTCTTCAACATATTTTAGTTCGTTTAAAATTCCGGGCATCGACTCATAAGTCAAAAAATTGCTAACATATTCTCTTGCATAACTTTTCGATGGAGTTTTGTCAAATTCTTTAGCCGACTTTTTATACGAGCTCAAAACTTCTTCTTTTTGGCGTTCTAATTCTGTTTCTGTAAAACCAAATCTTTTTACACGTTCGCTTTCGGAAAGTAGAACCTCAAAACCCTCGTCAATCTGATTTTCTTTCATCATTCCGAAAGAAGCATAAGCATCGTTTGAACGTGCTAGAAAATCGCCATAATAAGAATAGCCATAAATAAATGGAGCGTCTGGCTGCTGCGAAATTTCTCTTAATCTATTATTTAACATGCCATTATATAACTGATTAAGAATATTTTGACGATAGTCTCCTATCTTTTCATTAATCATATTTTCATGCTTGTAGAAAAACTGTAAAGAATTATTTGTAGCTTCTACGTCGGTTTGAATGCTAATGAGTGGTTTGTCGTTGTCCGGCAAACCATATTCAATGCGTTTTTTGATTTTGTCAGGATTTTTTATGTTTGCAAAATGTGATATGATTTTTTGCTCGGCTTCATTCACGTCGATGTCTCCAACAACTACAACTGCCATCAAATTTGGTCGATACCAATCTTTATAAAACTGACGTAAGGTGTCGTAAGGTGAATTGTCGATAACATCCATTAAGCCAATTGGTAGGCGATTTGCATATCTTGAACCTTTAAAAATTATTGGAAAAGATTTTTTTCGCATTCTGTCGTCGGCTCCCAGGCCTAATCGCCATTCTTCTTTAATTACGCCTCGTTCTTTGTCAATTTCTTCGTCGAGAAAACTTACATTGTGTGCCCAGTCTTCAAGGACTTGATATCCTTTGCTTAATAGTTCGGGATCATCGGTAGGAAGTTGTAGCATATAAACTGTTTCGGCAAAGCTGGTATAAGCATTAAGATCAGCTCCAAAACGAATTCCCATTTTTTCGAGAAAATCGACTAATTCGCTTTTCTCAAAATTTTTGGTGCCATTGAAACACATATGCTCGCAAAAATGAGCTAAACCACGCTGTGCTTCTGTTTCGTAAAGAGATCCGGCATTTATGGCAAGGCGCATTTCAACTCTGTTTTCCGGCTTTTTGTTTTGCCTGATATAATATATCAAACCATTGTCGAGCTTTCCTATTTTAACATCTGGATCAATAGGCATTTTCTGATTTGCATCAACTTGTGCAAAAACATTTGTAAACAAAAAGCTCATTACTAAAAATAAGCTTATAAGAACATTAATTTTTTTCTTCATAACAGGATTTTAGTTTTGGTAATAAATAAAATGTTTAATAAAAGTTATTAATTATACTTCATCAATAAAATTCAATCAAATTTAAATTTAAAAATTTATGCAAATGTATTTACTTTATTTATATATATGATGAATTATTTCAATTTTTAACCTCATTTAACTAATTTCTGGGAAATGGCATATTTTACTAAAGTATATTTCTCGCAAAGTCTCTAATTTGCAGAGAAATATAACCAAATATTTTGGAATTGGAATGGCAAATAGTTTCAACATAAAGTATTAATATTTCTAACTTTTTCCGGCACCTTTGAAATAGTATTCCTTATCGGAAAAAAGAATATTGAAAGTTGTCAGGCTACCGTATGCTCTTGAAATATATTGCTGAATATTAACCTTTTCTTCGTCAGAAAGTGATTTATTACTATTTATGTTTTGCTCCAAAACTCTCAATCGATCGCGTAGCATCACAATTTTATGGAAAAATACTTCAACAGGTATTTCTTTTGGTTTAAGGTTCGTATCGGCAGGTTGTAGAATCATTGTGCCATCTTTCCATTTTTCGCCGAGTGGTACAATTTCGTTAAGCGAATTATATTTATCTAAAACATACGACATTAGTTCTTCAATTTCCCTGAGATCAATACCCGATTCTTTATTTTCGTTTTCAGAAATTTCTAAAATATCGATATCATCGCTCGTTCTGGAAATTTCAACTTTTCCTCTTCGTTCGAAAAAAATTTCATAACTCGTAATATTAACTCTGCTAATTATTCCTTCGCCATAGGTAGAATGGTCAATTCTTGTTCCTGCCGGTAAATTATCATTCATTGTTTTATGTCTTTATTATAAAATATCAAATTATTTGTTTTTCAAACTTTCGCCGCAATGCTTGCAAAAACATGCATCATCGTCGTTTGGATTTTTTTTACAGTCGGGGCAATTATGAGAAGAATAATTGTGCTTGATTTTTGTGAGTTCGGCAGATACAATTCCTGTTGGGACGGCTATTATCGCATAACCCATAATCATTACAAAGCTTGCTACAAACTGTCCTAATGTTGTATGTGGAGCAATATCGCCATAGCCAACAGTAGTAAGAGTTACTATTGTCCAATAAATGCTGCGAGGAATGCTTGTAAATCCATTTTCTTCGCCTTCAATCAAATACATAAAAGTTCCAATTATTATTACAATCATCATAACTGCGAAAAGGAAAACGCTTATTTTTGCACGACTGGCACGGAGCGACACCATCAGTTTTTTACTTTCTTTAGTGTAGCGCGAAATTTTTAATATTCTGAAAACACGAAGTAGTCTTAATGCCCTGATTACCATCAAACTCTGTCCGCCAACAATAAATAATCCGATGTAGGTTGGCAAAAACGAGAGCAAATCTATTATTCCGTAAAAGCTAAATATATATTTAGCAGGTTTTTTTACAATGAAAATTCTTAAAAAATATTCTAAGGAGAAAATTATAGTGATTATCCACTCAGCAATTTTCAGTATTTTGCCATATTCGTCAGAGATTGACGGAACACTTTCGAGCATTACAAAAATTATGCTTATTAGAATAATTATCAGCAAACTAAGATTAAAAAATCTACCTCTTTTTGTATCCGAATCAAAAATTATTCGATATAACTTTTCTCTAATATTCGTTTTCATTCAACAATTTCATTTTAAAAAGTGCGATAAAAATATGATTTTTTGGTCAAATTTAGAAATTGATTAATTTTCCAAATTATTTTATTAATGATTATCTAAATTTATATAGCTATCATTCATGTTGTTAGAATTAATTGAAAAGAATTTTTATGAAGCTCAAAAATCTATTGCAGATTTTATTTCAGACAAATCAAATTTTGTTGCAATAGAAAATGCTGCGCTAAAAATGTTTGAAGCTTTAGAATCGGGGAATAAAATCATTTCTTGCGGAAATGGTGGATCAATGAGCGATGCAATGCACTTTGCCGAAGAATTGTCAGGATTTTTTCGAAAGAAACGAAAATCTTTTGCTGCAATATCTATTTCCGATCCTTCGTATATTTCTTGTGTTGCCAACGATTTGGGCTACGACTATATTTTTTCAAGATTTGTAGAAGGGCATGGGAAAACAGGCGATGTTCTGCTTGCAATCAGCACCAGCGGAAACTCAGAAAATGTTGTTCTTGCGGCAAAAGAAGCCAAAACAAAAAATATGATAGTAGTTGCTTTGACAGGGAAAAACGGCGGAAAATTAGCTGAAATCTGCGATATTGAAATTCGAGCACCATTTTCGGAATTTTCCGACAGGGTTCAAGAAATTCATATTAAAATAATTCATACTTTAATTAATTGCATTGAAGAACAATTGAATAATAAAATCTAAAACCATGAGCGAAAAAATCAAGGAGTTTCGAGAATATCGCATGAAAATGAATGACAAATTGCTTTCCGGCGATAATAAAGTTATAAAACGCTTATTCAATCTCGACACAAACACATATTCCGAAGGAGCCTTATCTTCAAAGACAAAAGAAATGTTAGGATTGGTTAGCTCAATGGTTCTTCGCTGCGACGATTGTATAAAATATCATCTCGAACAATGCTACATTGCCGGGCTAACAACTGAGGAGCTGTTTGAAATATTTTCAGTAGCAAATATTGTTGGTGGAACGATAGTTATTCCGCACACTCGGCGGGCTTTGGAATTTTGGGAAGAATTGAACGAGAAATTAAATAATTGATTTAAAATGAAAGTATTACTAATAGGTTCAGGAGGACGAGAGCATGCTTTGTCATGGAAAATTGCCCAGAGCGAAAAATTAACAAAACTCTATATTTCGCCCGGAAATGCCGGCACAATGCAGCATGGCGAAAATGTAGAAATTGACATATCGGATTTTCGGAATGTGAAAAAGTTTGTGCTCAATAATCAGGTTGAAATGGTTGTTGTTGGGCCCGAGGAACTTTTAGTTAAAGGTTTGCACGATTTTTTTGCTGATGACGATGAATTGAAGTCTATAAAATTTATTGGGCCAAAAAAAGATGGTGCCATTCTCGAAGGCAGCAAAGAATATGCGAAAAAGTTTATGCAAAAATATAATATCCCTACTGCATCATACATTAGTGTAAATTCTGAAAATATCGCTGAAGGATTAGAGTTTCTGAAAAAGCAATCGCCACCGTTTGTGCTAAAAGCCGACGGACTGGCAGCCGGCAAAGGTGTAATTATTTGCGACAATTTGAAACTTGCAGAAACAAACCTTCGCGAAATGCTTGGCGGAAAATTCAAAGAAGCGAGCAAAACAGTTGTTATTGAGGAATTTTTGTCGGGTATTGAACTTTCGGTTTTTGTTTTCACCGATGGTATTTCTTATAAAATTTTGCCCGAAGCAAAAGATTATAAACGAATTGGCGAAAAAGATTCGGGATTGAATACCGGAGGGATGGGAGCAATTTCGCCTGTAGGTTTTGCATCAAAAGATTTTTTAGAAAAAGTTGAAACACATATTATTAAACCAACTATTTCTGGTTTGATTGCAGAAAAAATTGATTATAAAGGATTTATATTTTTCGGATTGATGAATGTTGATGGCAATCCTTATGTTATCGAATATAACGTAAGAATGGGAGATCCCGAAACTGAGGTTGTTATTCCGAGAATAAAAAACGATATTTTAGATTTGTTTGAGGCTATTGCCATGCAGAAAATTCACACAAAAAACATAGAAATAGATGATAGAACCTTGGCTACAGTAATGTTAGTTTCAGAAGGATACCCAGAAGATTATAAAAAAGGATTTGAAATTCATAACATCGAAAAAGTTGAAAATAGTCTGGTTTTTCATGCAGGAACAAAAAAATCAGATGAAAAAATTCTGACAAATGGTGGCAGAGTTCTGGCAATTAGTTCGTTTGGCAACGATAAAAATAGTGCCATCGAACAGTCTAATATAAATGCAGAAATCATTGATTTCAGAGGAAAATATTATAGAAAAGATATAGGATTTGACCTTTAGGAAACCTCTAAAAATGCAAATTTCTTACGCCTTGAAATTTACTATTTTTAGAAGTCCCCTTTTGATAAAACCATATTATTATTCCGAAGAATCATAAATTGCTCTTCAAACTTGATGATTAATTTTACCGAAAATGATATTTAAAACTATAAGCACAATTAAAGCTCATAATTTGTTAGTAATTCCTTTATTGACGGGCATTTTGTGGATTAAATATTTTGCGTTTTCTGCAATCGAAACTACAAATATTTCGGAATTTCAAATGCCACTGTTTCAATTAATCAATAATTTTTTTGTTTGGTCTGACACAATTTTATTATTGCTTATTAATATTTTAATATTAGTGCAAGTCTATCTGTTGATTCGTTTGAACAATAAATTTATTCTTATTGATAAAAGGACATATTTGCATGGAATAATTTTTACAGTATTTTGCATTAGCCTTAATAACTTAAACAACTTGCTGCCAGCACTTTTTGCAAATATTTTCATAATATTGGCAACAGAAAAAATCTTTGATACATACAAATCGGATAGTTTGTTTTCCAACTATTTCGATGCAACACTGCTAATCTCAATTTCAAGCTTGTTACATTTCAATGCTATTTTTTTGATAGTTTTTGTTTTTGCAGGTCAAATAATAATTCGATCATTCAATTTTCGCGAATGGCTGATAATTATTTTAGGATTACTGACACCATATATAATACTGTTTTTATATTTCTTTTTGGTTGATAATCTATTATTTTTTAATGAATTAGCTGAATATTATTTTTTTGATTATCAAAATAAATTTGAATTGAGCTTAATAAAAACAGGATATTACGTATTCATTCTGATATTGCTATTAATTTCCGGAATTTTTTCCTTAAATAAATTCAACAAGCTTAAAATCAATAGAAGGAAGTTTTACACATTGTTTTTTCTATTAATAATATTTTCAGCAGCAATTTTGTATTCTTTGCCAAAAGCCGGATTCGAAACCTTAGTTTTTGTTTCAGTTCCTTTTTCATTTATTATATCGGACTACTTGCTTGCAGTAAAGAAAAAATGGTATAGCGAATTTATATTTTTATTATTACTTGCAGGCTCAATTTTGGCTCAATTATTTTGAATTTGAAACCTTTCCATCAGATACTTCTGTTTCAGATTTAGTAATGTAATCCCATTTGTCTTTATAATCTTCTAAACTCTTTTTCATTACCACTTGTTTTTGCTCTTTGAATATTTTTCTAATGCTTTTAGTTCCATAACTGTCCGATAAAATAAAATAGGAAAAAAGCTCAATCTAAACTAATCCAAAACCAGCCTGCAACTAACAGGAAAATGATCAGAAAAATCAACTTTTATAGTTTGATAATCATACGATTGAATTTTTTCGTCATGAAAAATATAATCGATACGAAACGATGGGAATATTCCTGTAAACGAATTTTCGAAACCATGACCTGATTCCACAAATGCATCTAAGAGTTCAGCTATTAGTTCACTATAGGTGTATGAAACTGGCGTATCATTGAAATCTCCGCAGATAACGATTTTGTATGGAGATTTTTTCATATGCGCCGAAACTATTGCTACTTGATCTGAACGTTTTTGATAGGCTATTTTCATCCTTTTTGTAATATCTTCAATTTGTGCAATATTTTCCTCATCGTACTTAAAACTCATAGTATCAAGATAATGATAGTTTTTTAAATCGAAGCGAATTGATTGTAAATGAAGATTGTATAACCTTATGGTATCCGAATTAATCTTTATGTCAGAAAAAATAGAAATATTCTTAGTGTCGTCAAATCTAATTTCACCTCTGTTGATGATAGGATATTTGCTATATGTTACTACTCCATAATATAAGTTTCTATTCGATTTTGTGTATGCGAAATGAGAATATCTTGCCATTTTATGATTAGCAACATATTTATAAGATCTTGCAGTATTAGAACTGTTGCTTACAAATTCCTGAAAGCAAAAAATGTCTGGATTCTGGCTTGCAGTAAATTCAAAAATTTCATCCGGACTATTATTTTGTTTCGTCCAATTATATAAATCGAATAGTCTAACATTATAAGTTAAAAGTTTAAAGTCGTTCGTATTCTCATTTTCAAATTCACTTTTTTCTTTTGAAAAATTAATTTGGAAGCTCCTCGAAAAATATTGCCAACCCAGCAAAATTGTAATTATTGAAATTAGTGCATATTTTGGTTTTCTAAAAAACCATAAGATTATGAAAATTATATTAGCTATTAATATTTGTGGATAAGCTAATCCGAAAAATGCAATAACCCATGTTTTTGATGGATTTACATGCGAAGCCAAATAACTAAAAAATAATACTACAATCAATATCAAATTGATAATTAGAAATATTTTATTGAGGAGTTTTTTCAAAATATATACTTAGAAGTATTAAAACTTGTAAATTAATTTATTTGTCGCTTGCTCTGAAAAGAATATCTTTTTCTTTTTGCGAAAGACTCGAATATCCCGATTTTGCTACTTTATCAAGAATTTTGTCAATTACTTCCTGTTGTTTTGCTTTGTCTTGATTATATTCTTCGTCTGTCATTTTTCTAACATTTTTGTATGTAATTTTTGGCTTTTTATCGAAATACCTAATAATTTTGTCGAAAAACCTATTTATCCCTTTCGTAAAATCTTTTCCTTTTTTCAAACTAACAATAAAATAATAGCCTAAAATTGCACCGCCAATATGTGCAATTTTTCCACCCGAGTTTACTGAAAAATCTAAAAGTGAAGTAAATACAAAAGCTGAAAGTGCAATATATTTTATTTTCACATTGCCAATAAACATCAAGTTTAAAGTATAATTTGGTGCATAAGCTGATATTGCAACAATAACAGCCATAACAGAAGCTGAGGCTCCCAATGCTACCGAACTTAAATATTGCTGTTCGAATCCGGGAAAAATATTATATGAAATAATATACAAAACTGCACCTGAGAGTCCGCCAAAAATATATATTCCAAGCAATTGCTTTTCGCTTAAATAAATAAGGAAAATTTTTCCAAACCAAAAAAGCCATAGCATATTGAAAAGAATATGTATAAAATTTTCGTGCAGAAACATATATGTAAAAATCGACCATGGGACTTTAGCCAGTGCCTCTATCGAAGAAGGAACTGCAAACCAATAAATTATAGAAATTTCTCTGTCTGGCGAAATATTAAAAATCGTAATAATTATTTCGAGAATATGAACAGATAAAAAAATAGCTAAATTTATGTATATCAGCTTGATAAGCACATCGCTATTTTTATAGCTGTTTTTAATTTCATCAACAATATTCATAATTTGAAAAACAATTTAATATACTTAAAAATACGGCAAATTTGACAAAAAAGTCTTAATATTTTCAAAAATAATAATTGAAATTTGCATCAATCAGTTTAATTTAACATAAAAATTACTCTAAATTAAGTATTTGAATACTTAAATTTTTCATGTAAAATATTTTTAATACTTTTGCAAAAATATCAAAACGTAAATTAAATGATAGTTTGATGATTAGAGACTTTAGGAAATTGCTTGTAATTTGTGCTGTTTTGTTGGTATCTATCTGTTTATCAACAAATTCGTTTGCAAGCGAAAATCAGCAAGACGAACACAATAGTTCTCATGAAAATGTTTTTGATCCCGGTTCATTCATTTTAGACCACATTGGAGATAGCTACGACTGGCACATCCTTACTTACAAAGAAACTCATGTTAGCATTCCATTGCTAATTATTGTGTATAGCGAAAACTCTGGGTTTAATGTTTTTTCTTCAGCAAAATTCCATCATGGACACGATTCATATAATGGATTCGAAATTGCCCACGATGGCGACTATAAAGGAAAAGTTGTTGAAGTGCTTGAAGATGGCTCAATAGTTCGTCCCTTTGATATTTCTATTACGAAAAATGTGCTTGCTCTATTAATCAGTTTAGGATTATTGCTTTGGATATTTCTATCGGTAGCAAAACTTTACAGAAATCGCGAGGGCAAAGCTCCAAAAGGAATTCAGTCTTTGTTGGAACCAATTATTATTTTCATAAGAGACGATATTGCAAAGGCATCGATTGGCGAGAAAAAGTACATGAAGTATCTGCCATTTTTATTGACATTGTTTTTCTTTATTTTTCTAAACAATGTTCTCGGCTTAATACCAATTTTTCCGGGCGGTGCAAATATTACAGGAAACATTGCAATTACTTTGGTTTTAGCTCTGTTCACTTTTGCCATCACCACTTTTAGTGGAAACAAAAACTATTGGACACATATAATCAATGCTCCGGGTGTGCCCTGGTGGCTGAAAATTCCAATTCCGCTTATGCCAATTGTTGAAATTGTTGGAGTTTTCACCAAACCGTTTGTATTGATGGTTCGTTTGTTTGCCAACATTTCTGCCGGGCATATAATTGCATTAGGCTTTTTCAGCCTGATTTTCATTTTCGGAAACCTTAGTATTTATGCAGGATACGGAATTTCGGTTCTATCTATAGCATTTACGGTTTTTATGACATTCCTCGAATTTTTAGTTGCTTTTATTCAGGCGTACGTTTTTACATTGTTGTCGGCACTATATTTCGGAATGGCAATTGAAGAACATCATTAAAAATATATTTAAAACGATTATACATTTATTAACTAAAAAAGTAGAAAAATGTTAACATTAACAAGTATTTTATTAGCTGTAGCAAATGTAGCAATTGCAAAAATGGGAGCCGGTATTGGAGCAGGAATTGCAGTTGTTGGTGCAGGTATTGGCATCGGTAAAATCGGTGGTAGTGCTATGGAATCGATTGCTCGACAACCAGAAGCTGTAGGAGATATTCGCTCGAATATGATTATAGCCGCTGCTTTAGTCGAAGGAGTTGCATTCTTTGCTATAGTTGTTTGTTTCTTAATTCTTTTCGTTTAAGAAATAAGAAAAATTTACTAACAGTTTAGCGGTTGGCTGAACTGTTAGTTTCATTTTGAAGTAAAATTTTAATATAAATATTATGCAATTAATTGTACCCGATTTAGGTCTTTTATTCTGGATGTTGGTTTCGTTCGGAATAGTATTGTTCGTTTTAAAGAAATTTGCCTGGAAGCCCATTTTGGGAGCTTTGAAAGAAAGAGAAGATTCTATTGAAAGTGCTTTGGAATCGGCAGAAAATGCAAAATCTGAAATGAAAAAACTTAAAGCCGACAACGAAGTAATTATCGTACAAGCCAAAGAAGAACGAGACAATTTGCTGAAAGAGGCACGCGATGTGAAAGAAAGTATCATAAAAGATGCAAAAGTAAAAGCTACTATAGAAACCGACAAGCTAATTGAAACAGCTCGTGTTTCTATTCAAAACGAAAAAGCAACAGCAGTTGTCGAAATCAAAAACCAAGTGGCAGAGTTGGCAGTAGAAATTGCTGAAAAGATACTCAAAAAAGAACTTGCCGATAAAAAATCTCAAAAGGAATATATCAAAGAATTGACAGAAAATATAAATCTTAATTAGTCGTAGAAAAAATGAATCAAGGAAAAATTTCTGTACGATATGCAAAAGCTTTATTCTTATTGGCAAAAGAAAAAAAGAGTATCAATAGCGTAAATAATGATATTTCTTTTGTCTTTTCCTTAGGAAAAACTATAAGTGAGTTTAAGCTACTTCTTGAAAGCCCCATTATAAATACTTCGCAAAAAATAAAGATTACAGAGAAGATTTTTAAAGGACAAATTTCAGAATTGACTCATTCATTTCTGAATCTTGTTTTGAAAAACAAAAGAGAGATGTATTTAATTGATATTTCAAGAAATTTCTTAGATCTTGTAAAAAAAGAAAAAGGAATCAAAACTGCATTTTTGACCACAGCATTTTCCATTGGCGAAGAACAAAGTTCCGAAATAAAACAAATAATTGAAAAACACTTTAAGTCTAAAATTGAATTTAACGAACAAATTAATGATAAAATTATTGGCGGATTTGTTTTGCGAATTGAAGACAAACAATACGATTCGAGTGTTTCAACTAAATTGAAAAGAATAAGGACAGAATTAGTAAACACTACTTTTGAAAAGAAATTTATTCAGACTGTGTAGAAGAATTATGAGTTTTGAATTATAAATTATGAATAACTCTTGATATAAAAATATTCAACAATAAATATAAAATAAACAATATGGCTGATATTAGACCTGCTGAAGTTTCAGAAATTTTGAAACAACAATTAGAGAATTTTAAAAACGAAGCCGAATTAGAAGAGGTTGGTACGGTTTTGCAAGTTGGCGATGGAATTGCCAGAATTTACGGTTTGTCAAACGTGCAGTCTAACGAATTAGTAGAATTTGAAAACGGTGTGAAAGGCATTGTTCTGAACCTTGAAGAAGACAGCGTAGGAGTTGTTTTGATGGGATCTTCCCAGGGCATCAAAGAAGGTGATGTAATCAGACGTACCCGAAAAATTGCCTCCATAGATGTTGGCGAAGGAATGGTAGGTAGAGTTCTCAATTCTATTGGAAATCCTATCGACGGCAAAGGGTCAATTGAAGGAGAACGTTATGAAATGCCACTTGAAAGAAAAGCTCCAGGAGTTATCTATCGACAACCGGTGAACGAACCTCTTCAAACAGGAATTAAAGCTATTGATGCAATGATTCCGATTGGTAGAGGACAGCGTGAACTTATTATTGGCGACAGACAAACCGGAAAAACTGCAATTGCAATTGATACTATCATAAATCAAAAAGAATTTTACGAAAAAGGTGAGCCTGTTTTTTGTGTATATGTAGCTATTGGTCAGAAAGGTTCGACGGTTGCAAATATTGCAAAAACTCTGGAAGAATATGGCGCAATGGATTATACTGTTATTGTTTCGGCAACAGCTTCCGATCCGGCAGCACTTCAGTTTTATGCACCATATGCAGGAGCGTCGATAGGAGAATTTTTTAGAGATACCGGTCGTCCTGCTTTGATTATTTACGATGATTTGTCGAAACAAGCAGTTTCTTACCGAGAAGTTTCCTTGCTCCTTCGCCGTCCACCTGGACGGGAAGCATATCCTGGCGATGTTTTTTATCTACATTCAAGATTACTCGAAAGAGCTGCAAAAGTTATAAATTCCGATGAAATAGCTCAGAAAATGAATGATATACCACCTTCCATAAAACATCTTGTGAAAGGTGGCGGATCGCTCACAGCTTTACCAATTATTGAAACTCAGGCTGGCGATGTTTCTGCATATATTCCTACAAATGTGATTTCGATTACCGATGGACAGATATTTTTAGAGTCCAACTTGTTTAATTCAGGGGTTCGTCCTGCAATTAATGTTGGTATTTCTGTTTCTCGTGTTGGGGGAAATGCTCAGGTTAAATCAATGAAAAAAGTTGCCGGAACGCTAAAATTAGATCAAGCACAATTTAGAGAATTAGAAGCATTTGCAAAATTTGGTTCAGACCTCGACGCAGTTACTATGGCAACTCTCGACAAAGGACGAAAAAATGTTGAAATTCTTAAACAGCCACAATATTCTCCGGTTCCGGTTGCCGAACAAATTGCAATTATTTATTGCGGCACAAAAGCAATGTTGAAAAAAATTCCGGTTGATAAAATCCGAAATTTTGAAATACAGTTTATTGATACTTTAAAAGCAAAACATAGTGATACTCTTAAATTACTGAGTGAAGGTAAATTAAACAAAGAAATTACCGACACGCTTGAAGAAGTTGCAAATGATATGATTTCTAAATATTAGTAGTTTCTGAAAAGAATACTGAATTTGAAAAATTGAATTAGAATTTTTGTTTTCAATATTTATAAATCAAAAGGAGAATTTGTACGGTAAAGCTTTATTTGAATAAAAATTATGGCAAATTTAAAGGAAATTAGGACACGAATTAGTTCGGTTACATCTACCCGACAGATAACCAGTGCTATGAAAATGGTTTCGGCGGCAAAATTGCGTAAGGCTCAGGATGCTATTTTGCAAATGCGACCTTATGCAAACAAGTTGCACGAAATACTTTTAAGTATTTCTGAAAATATAGATTCAAGTGAAGACAATGTTTTTGCAAAACAACGTGCTATAAATAAGGTTTTAATTGTTTCAGTAAGCTCGAACAGAGGACTTTGCGGAGCTTTCAATTCCAATGTAGTGAAACGAGCTATAGAATTAGCCGAACACAAATACCCTAATGAATTTAAAAATGGGAAGGTCGATTTTTTAAGCGTTGGGAAAAAAGCTTTTGAAATGTTAAAATCGAAAAAGCAAACTCCAATTGAGAAAAACAATCAAGAATTGTTCGACAGTCTGGATTACAAAACTGTTGCCGCTTTCGCTGAAAAGATAATGCAAAAATTCATTGATGGAGAATACGATAGAATCGAATTAGTGTATAATCAATTTAAAAATGCCGGAGTTCAAGTATTGACTGATGAGCAATTTTTGCCTATCGAAATTAAAGAGAAAAAAGAAACTAAAGAAGTACAAGATTACATTTTTGAGCCAAGCAAAGAATATATAATTGAAAAATTAATCCCTCGCTCACTGAAAATACAAATTTATAAATCTATTCTTGATTCGTTTGCTTCTGAACATGGTGCAAGAATGACAGCAATGCACAAGGCAACCGACAATGCCAGCGAGATGCTACGCGATCTTAAATTGCATTACAATAAAGCTCGGCAAGCTTCTATTACTAATGAAATTCTTGAAATTGTTGGTGGAGCTGAGGCTTTGAAAGGATAGGGCAAAATTGTTGAAAATATAATATCAATTGCAAAAAGGTTATCTGAAACGGATAGCCTTTTTTGTTTTAAGCCAGAGTTTCACTTTGAGTGAAGCTTTGACTCATTCTATGGCTATTGATTTACCTGCAATTTTCAAAATTTCTTTGCAAAATCCAAAACCAAAAACTTCAATATTTTTCAGCTTAATATCCTATCTTTGTACGAATTTAATTTGGAAATGATGAATAAGACTGAACTTAACGAACAGGAAGTAATTAGAAGAAATTCTTACGAAGAAATAGTAAAATTGGGTATAAATCCATATCCTGCAAAAGAATATAAGATAAATGCTAACAGCGAAGAGATTATTAAAAATTTTAATTCGGAGAAAAATAATTTTCAAAATATAAGTATAGCCGGAAGAATTATGAGCCGCCGAATTATGGGTAAGGCTTCATTTATTGAAATTCAGGATAGTCATGGTAGAATTCAGGTTTACCTAAATCGAGATATAATCTGCCCCGACGAAGACAAAACTTTATATAATGTTGTTTTCAAAAAATATTTAGATATTGGCGATATTGTTGGAATTGAAGGAGATGCGTTTATCACAAAGGTGGGCGAAATTTCAGTAAGGACAAACAAACTTACTATTTTGTGCAAATCTATTCGTCCTCTTCCAATTGTAAAAGAAAAGGACGGGAAAATATATGATGCCTTCCAAGACCCGGATTTACGATATCGTCAACGTTATCTCGATTTAATTGTAAATCAGTCGGTAAAAGACACTTTTGTTAAGCGTTCACAACTTATAAATTCGATGCGTAAGTTTATGAGCGATAAAGGATACCTTGAAGTTGAAACTCCAATTTTACAACCAATTTATGGAGGTGCTGCTGCAAAACCATTCAAAACTTATCACAACAAATTAGACCAAACTTTATATTTGAGAATAGCCAACGAGCTGTATCTAAAACGGCTAATTGTTGGAGGTTTCGATGGAGTTTTCGAATTTGCCAAAGATTTCCGTAACGAAGGGATGAGCCGATATCATAATCCTGAATTTACACAAATGGAACTTTATGTTGCCTATAAAGATTACAATTGGATGATGAATCTTGTGGAGGAAATGGTTGAAAAAATTGCATTAGACCTGCACGGAACCACAGTTGTTAAAGTTGGCGAAAATTCTATTGATTTTAAACGTCCCTGGAAAAGATTTACAATTTTTGAAGCTATACAGGAATATACCGGAATTGACATTTCTGAAATGAATGAGAAAGAATTGGTCGAAACTGCAAAAAAACTTGGTGTAGAGCTTGATTCAAGCATGGGAAAAGGAAAAATTATTGACGAAATATTTGGCGAAAAATGCGAAAAACTTTTAATTCAACCTACCTATATTACTGATTATCCGATAGAAATGTCGCCACTTGCAAAAAAGCACCGCAGCAAAGAAGGCCTGGTTGAACGATTTGAGCTTATTTGCAATCGAAAAGAAATTTGTAATGCCTATTCGGAATTGAACGATCCTATTGACCAGAGAGACAGATTTGAGCAACAGTTAGTTCTCGGAAATCGTGGCGATGAAGAAGCTATGGTTCTCGACGAAGATTTTCTTAAAGCCATAGAAACCGGAATGCCACCAACATCAGGGCTTGGAATTGGGATAGACCGATTGGCTATGATAATGACAAATTCCGATTCTATTCAGGATGTTTTGTTTTTCCCACAAATGCGATCAGAAAAGAAAGCTCAAAAAGATGATGACTCAAAATTCATGCAAGTTGGAATTGCCAAAGAACTTGTGCCATTAATCAATAAACTGGGAATTTTAACGATAGATGAGTTAAAAACTGCCAATCCAAACAAATTGCATCAAGAGATTTGCGGACTGAATAAAAAACATAAACTTGGTTTGGTGAATCCTAAAATTGAAGAGGTAAAGCTTTGGTTAAAAAATGATTAATTTATTTTGATTGATAAGAATTATGGATTTAAGCTTAAATAATAGAAGAGCTGCAGTTGCCGGAAGTACGCAAGGAATTGGGAAAGCAATTGCTATTGAACTGGCAAATCTTGGAGCAAATATCACATTAATTGCCAGAAATGAAACAGAACTTGCGAAAGTTTGCAAAAACCTGCCAAATTCTGGAAATCAAAAACACAATTTTATAGTTGCAGATTTTACCGAAACAAATTTGCTAAAGCAGAAAATCGAAAAGTATGTTGAAGATAATACTATAAATATTTTAATAAACAATACGGGAGGCCCTCCCCCCGGACAAGCTATTGCCGCTGAAACCTCAAACTTTGAAAAAGCTTTTTCGCAACATTTGGTTTGTAATCAAATATTAGCCCAGTCGGTTATTGAGGGGATGAAATCTTCCGCTTACGGTAGGATAATAAATATTATTTCGATTTCGGTGAAACAGCCAATACCAAATCTTGGAGTTTCAAATACTATCAGGGGAGCGGTTGCAAGCTGGGCTAAAACTCTTGCTAACGAGTTGGGAGAGTTTGGAATAACGGTGAATAATATTTTGCCCGGATATACCAATACTGCCCGATTGCAATCCTTACTTAAAAACACAGCTTCACGTTTGAATAAGACTATTGACGAAACAAAAAAATCTATTTACCAAACAATACCCTTAGAAAGATTTGCCACAGCCGAAGAGATTGCATTTGCTACTGCATTTCTCGCTTCTCCTTCGGCAGCCTACATAAATGGAATAAATCTTCCTGTTGATGGCGGTAGAATTGCTTGTCTCTAAGTTGAAAGTGAAAAGCAAAAAGTTTGAATGTTAGACCTGACAGGTTTTCAAAACCTGTCAGGTCTTTTTCGTTTGCAACAAATTGTTTTTTAATTATTATTTTGAATTTCCTTATAATTTTGTCTCCATTCAAGTTTAAATTTTATCCAAAAATGAGATTTTAGTTTTATCATCCACATTTCAGTATTTATTTACCGAAATAGATATTGGAATTAAAAATATTCACTAAAAATTCATTATTTTTGAAAAATATTTCATTTTTTAAAGAAATAGTTTGTTTATTCAAATTTTGTTCATAAATTTGGCAAGTGTTTTAACTTTGGTATTGTATATATTAGTATAGATATTTCTCGAAGTCATATTTTAAAACAAGTCAAATATTCTTTCTATACTATAATAAAATACTTTAAAAATTATTGTTGATGCAAATCTGACGAATTAAGTGAAATGCAAAATATGAAATTTCATAATATTTTCAGCATCCTATCATTAACAATTTGAATAAGACTTTATGAAAATAAGCAGATTGAATTGAAAAATGAAGTACTCTAATATATTTATTAACTAAAAACTATTACGATGAAAAATTCACTTATTTTGTTTCTTTTAAGTATTTTAACTGGCTTTATGTTTCAAAGCAAAATTGTAAATTCGCAAGACACAACCATTGTTGTAGGACCGCTAACTTTTGATATTTTTAATGCTTCATGCTCTTATGAACCTCAGGGTGCAATAGACCTTACAGTTGATCAAGTCGCATTTCCAGGCCCATATACATATTTCTGGCAAGGTGGTTATGGATTTACTTATATAACTGAGGATCTTGCATATTTATATCCCACATCTTATTCAGTAACTGTTACAGGGCAGGGAGGGAATATTGCATCAGGTAGTGTGAATGTAGGACAACCTCAAAGTTTGCAATTATCAATAGATATTACAAATGAAAACTGCAATTCATTAGGGAGTATAGATTTATCTGTATCAGGTGGAACAACACCATATTCATACTATTGGAACAATGGTGTAACAACACAAGACATTAGCAATCTTTCAGCAGGCCAAGTCTATACAGTTCTTGTTACTGATGCAAATTTATGTAATGCTGTTACTTCTGATATGGTTAGTTTAGACATAATTGATATTGTAATTTCTGTCACAGACGTAAGCTACTATGGTGGAAATGACGGGGAAATACAATTGTTAGTTAGCGGAACACCTCCTTTTACTTTCAATTGGCAAGAGGGAAATCAGTGGATTTCGGGTGGCACAACTATTTGTATAAATGACACTCTATCTGATCGACCAGCTGGTTTTTATGCAGTACAAATTACCGATGGAAATGGCTGTGTTGCTGATACAAGTATTGAAATTACTGAACCACCAAATTCAAATATTATCATTCAAGGTCCTTTGACCTTTGAAATTACAGATGCAGCTTGTGCTTACGAACCACAAGGTGCTATAAATTTAACCGTTGATCCTGTTGCATTTCCCGGTCCTTATACTTTTTCTTGGACAAGTAGCTACGGATTTATCTATTCAACTGAAGATATTTCAAATATTTACCCTGGTTCTTATATTGTTACAGTAACAGGTCAGGGAGGAAGTACAGCAAATGGCACAGTAAGTGTTGGTGAACCAACAAGTCTGCAATTACAATTAGATATTTCTGACGAAAACTGCAATTCAACAGGTAGTATAGATTTATCAGTATCAGGCGGAACCTCACCATATTCATACTTTTGGAATACAGGCGAAATTACTCAAGATATAAGCAATCTTGCAGTAGGTCAAACTTATACAGTTTTAGTTACAGATGCAAATATGTGCAATGCTGTTGCTTCAGGTATGGTTAATTTAGACATAATTGATATTGTAATTTCTGTCACAGACGTAAGCTACTATGGTGGAAATGACGGGGAAATACAATTATCAGTCAGTGGAACACCTCCTTTTACTTTCAATTGGCAAGAGGGCAATCAGTGGATTTCGGGCGGTACAACCATTTGTATAAATGACACTTTATCTAATCAAACAGCTGGTTTTTATGCAGTACAAATTACCGATGGAAATGGCTGTGTTGCTGATACAAGTATTGAAATTACTGAACCACCAAATTCAAATATTATCATTCAAGGTCCTTTGACCTTTGAAATTACAGA
>Ga0209249_1001179_pt1 | contig 26391 bp, 30 predicted proteins | sample SaaInlV_200m_DNA_4_FD_184653 | JGI IMG/M metagenome (GOLD analysis project Ga0209249, IMG submission 184653) | Marine microbial communities from expanding oxygen minimum zones in the Saanich Inlet - SI037_S3LV_200m_DNA (SPAdes) (version 2) | ecosystem: Environmental > Aquatic > Marine >...
GCCCCCTCCAAAGAAGTGTGCTGCTATAATCTTTAGGTTTGGGAATCTTTGTGCGATGTCTATTGCATAAGCAGGATCGCTAGTTTCCATGGTTGCGGCTCTTGTGTGGATTAATAATGGAACTTTGTGTTTTTCTATTATTTCATAGATCCGATCATATTCTATTTTGTTGAATACAAAGTTTTGAGCTCTTGGGTGGAGTTTTACTCCTTTGAAACCTTTGCTTAATAGTTTGTTTAGCTCTTCTTTAGTTATTGTGTTTGGATTAAATCTTAGAAATGGTATTATTTTTTTGTTTTCTTTTGATAACTCTAGGATTCTTAATGATTCTTTTAGAAGATCTTCGTCAGGTCTGTTGAATGGGAATACTGCGGAGTGCTGTATTTGGTTTTTGTCCATGTCTGCTAGAAGTTGGTCTTTGCTGTATTTTTCTAACTTTGGGTCGCTTACGTCTTTGCCTATGTGTGTGTGTATGTCTATTATCATTCTTGGTATTCTGTGTGTCTTGCTGTTTTAAAAGTTCTTGGATTGTTTATTTAATAGATTCTCTGCATTTTTGTATAGAATTCTCTCTTCCATCTCTTTTCCTAAATTGGCAAACTTTAGCTTCATGAGTTCTATCTCTCCAAAAGAATACGGGAAATCGGTTCCGAATAGAAGTCTTTTGAATCCGTATTTTAATACAACTTCACGATATGCGTTGGGTGTGACATCAATAGAGGTTTCAACATAGATATTTTTTTGTTTGACATATTCTTTAAATAATTCTTTGTTGACTCCTGCGAAGTGACCCAGGATAAATATCTGTTTTGGATGTCGTTTTGCCAGTTTGAGTATTTTTTCAGGGTGACTATCAGGATCGAAATGATATGATTTGCAGTGAAATAGTATGGGGATATTATGCTTCTGTATTTCTTTGAAGATCCAGTCGAATTTTTGGTCTAGTGGATTGAATTTCTCTGCTCGAGGGTGTAATTTTACACCTTTGAATGGATTATCTAGTAATTTTTCTAATTCTTTTTTAGTAATTGTGTTTGGATTAAATCTTATGAAAGGTATTATGAATTTATTTTTTTTTGATAGTTCTAATATTTTTAAAGAATCTTGGGTGAGTGTGTCTGATATAAATGGAAACAGCACAACTTTATTTATTTTATTTCTTTTAAGATGAATCTTTATTTTAGCCAAGTCAATATTTTTATCTCCTTCTTTTCCTATATGTGCATGGCAATCGATTATTTTCATTATAAATACTCTGAAGATATGCTGCTCTTGATTCCTTTCCGTTCTATTTCTTTTAATATTGATTTAGCTTTTTCTTGATCTTCTGCAATGATTACTCCCATAAATTGTCCTGTTATGTCTATGGCTCCAATATCGTATGGGAAAAAACAGTTATAGTCTCTTCCAGTATAAATAATATCTCTACAACTTTCTTTAATACAGTCAAAAGAATTAGGTGGAACCTGAAACTTTGTTGAGATAAATACTCCTTTTTTCTTGTGTCTGTGGTTTAGTCTATGGAATACGTCCCATGCGATGCTAGAGCCGCTCATCCTTGTATTGTTTTCGCTCATCAAAATACCATGTTCGGTTTCAAATAAATCTAATTGAAAATTTCCAATATATCCTTGTTCACTCATGTCGGTTCCAACTCTGTGTGAATATTTTGTGAGTGTGGCTAATACTCCTTGTGGGGTCGGGTATGTGTTGCCTATGTGGCTTCCTTTTTGATCTGCGTGCATATTGCAGATGCCTACTAAATTGACATTTCCTTTTAGATCTACTGCCCACTGAGATGAATATTCTCTTCTTACTTTTGCTAAAGCTTCTACAATGACTCGAGTTTTACCTTCTTTGACAACTGTTTCTGCTATTGCTGCTATGTTTTCTTTGTTAACTCTGTAAGTATCAGCTCCTGCTGATGATGTCATGGCTTTTACGATGGCGCCTTCACTTGTCTCTAGTATTTCTCTTATCGCATCCGATAATGCACTTACCTTGATTCCTTTTGGTGCCTCTAGAACTCTAAATTCTACAACCGGAATTTCTAGTTCTTGACATCTAGTTTTGAATTCACCTTTATCGTAATACTTTAGAACGAGGTCTGTATTTCCTCCAAAAAGGACGGCGTTAAGTGCTGATGCGGCATCATGATCTGTATCCGAAACCATTCTTGGAACATATATTCTTGTTCCTTCTTGTGACGGGATTTTGAATCTGAGATCTGTAACTAGTTCGGTTATTGGAGTTTGTCCATCGGTTTCAACTTCGTGTATTGCGTCAGTTCCAAAACCAACTTCTCTTAGCCATTGTTGATATTGTTGATTTATTGGTTGATTTAAAAGTACTATATCGCCTTCTTTTGCTATTGTTGCAATGGCTTGATTTCGATGTGTTATGTGTGGAATTCTTGTTAGGATGGTTGGGTCGGGTTGTGAAAGAATCTCATACCCAAAAATGATTTGGTCTTTCTCATCTTCACTAATTATATCTCTTAGTGTTTTTCCTACTGCTTTCATCTTAAAATTTCTCTTGGGTCTATGAATCTATGATCTTTATCTTGTGCATATGTGATCATTCGATCTAATATCTTTAGTCTTTCTGGACTTGCGTTTCCTTCTCCGCTAAAATCGCAGTGTGTAAACATCGCATAGAAACCTTGTTGTCTTACGCTGGCTTCAAAATATTTAGTATACATTTTGAAGATGGCTTCTGCGTTTCCACCATCTTCATCGGTGTTTTTCATGTAATCTTCAAAGTCAAAAGGTAGCACCCAGATTCCATCTTTTTGATATGGTCTTGCGTCCCATCGTCCGTAATCTGAAGTTGCAACGAATCCTTCTTCTTTCATTGCGGCAAGTGTATTAGAATTAAATGCGTGTGCTGGAGGCATAAGTAGATCGGTTCTTTGTCCTAGAATTTTTTCTAGTAGTTGATTACCTTCTCTTAACCATTCTCTTTGTATTTCTATAGGAATATCTGTGCCGTGAATTCTGTGATAGTCTTTACAATCAAACTCATCTTCGCTTGGTAACCATGAAACTTTGTGTTCGTGTTCTTGAAGAATTCTGCATCTGTGTTCGACACCATGTAATGCAAGAACGTGACCTTTGTCGAGTTGATTTTTGATGACTGCGACGTATTCTGGATCATGGTCTGTGGTGCCATGCCATTTTGGTGTGACGTCAATTACTGCAGTAGCTCCTTTGCTGTTTATCACATCCATCATAGCTTTAAAGTTTTCATATGTTCCTGGTTTTAGAACATTGTCTACTCTTAGAACTATCCCTAAGTTTTGATTTGTACTCATTTGATTTCCCCAACGATTATTGTGATGACGGAGGTTGCATTGCGTGTGTTACCATCCAATTATCATCATAGAAATTGGTTCCGTAACGGAATCCCCCATCTGCTAATATTACTGCGACTCTAGATCCTTCTGGAAGTTCTGGTGCAATCTGTCTTGTAGCATATATTACACTTCCTGCCGAGCTCCCTGATAGTATTGCTTCTTTTCTTGCAAGTTCTCTGGCAGCATACATTGCGTCTTTATCTGATACTTTTACTATTTCTCTTATAACTCCTAAATCTAGATTTGATGGTTTGAAGCTAAGTCCTGGACCTTGAATTAAGTATGGACAGAATTCTCCTCCAGATAATACGGATCCTTCTGGTTCTACTCCAATTACTCTTAGATCTGGATTTTGTTCCATTAAGAATTTTGCAGCTCCTCCTAAATGACCGCATGTACCAATTGCTCCAACAACCACATCTACTCTTCCTTCTAAATCTGCGAATATCTCAGGACCCATTGTTTTGTAGTGTGCATCCAGATTGTCTGGATTGTGATATTGGTTTGGTGTCCACGAATTAGGAGTTTCTCCTAACATTTCTTGTACTCTTGCAATTCTTGTTGGTTGGAATGCGCCGTGTTCATCTGATTCTGTAACTGTAACTAATTCGGCGCCGTATCCTTTCAATATATTTCTTTTAAGATCATCAGTTTTCGGATCTAAAACTAGAATTACTCTATATCCTTTTACTCCGCCAATTGCGGCAAGTGCATATCCTAGATTTCCTGATGTGGATTCAATGATTGTGCTTCTTCCAGGGGTAAGTTCTCCTCTAGCTTCTGCTGCTTCGATCATCCCTAATGCGGATCTTGCTTTCATGCTTCCTGTTAGGTTATGACCTTCTAACTTTGCAAATATCTCAACACCTTCTTGTTGAATTATTTTCTCAAGTTTTACGGTTGGCGTGTTGCCAATAAGATCCAGAATTCCTTTTACTCTCATTTTGGGTTTAAATAACGCTCCTTTTGTGGTTTAACTGACGAGAGTGGTCCTTTTTTTGCTAAACGCCGGTCTTTTTGGCTGTCTTAGCAAATAATCTGCCCCTCCTTGTTTATTATTGAGGTGTTAGCTTATTTATTAACTTTTCTTTTTTGAATGGGGCTGCTCATTGGTCTCTGTTTGGTTGTAACTCTCTGTTGCGTCGTCTTTTTCTTAATAGAAAGACATAACAACTTCTATGTTCTTCCTTTGAATTATGCATTTAGACGCTCTAAAAACTAAGATTGAACCGCAATTCTATGAAGTATTAGATGGGTTAGGTATCAAAGAACTAAGACCTTCTCAAGAGAAATCTATAGATGCAGGTTTGTTTGATGGAGAAAATCTTTTGGTTTGTACTCCGACTGCGTCAGGTAAAACTCTAGTTGCGGAACTGGCAATGATTGATGGTATTCTAAAAAGAAAAGGGAAAGCCATCTATATTGTTCCTTTGAAGGCTTTGGCGACAGAGAAGTATAAAGAAATGAAGCAAAGATATGGTCATTTGCTTAAAGTTGGGGTTTCGATTGGTGATTTGGATTCTGCAGATCCGTATATTGCGCAAAATGATCTTATATTCTGTACGTCTGAAAAGCTTGATAGTTTAATTAGACATAGGGCTGAATGGTTGAAGGATGTTGCGACTGTTGTAGTGGATGAGGTGCATTTGCTTAATGATGCTTCAAGAGGACCGACGTTAGAGATACTATTAACAATTCTTAGAGATCTTTTGAAGAACGTACAGATAATTGCTTTGAGTGCTACAATAGGTAATCCTAATGATTTGGCTGATTGGTTAGAAGCTAAGTTGGTAGAAGATAAGTGGAGACCTGTAGAATTGCATCAAGGTGTATTGTTAGAAGATAAAATAGAATTTAAAAAAAGAAAAAGTTAGCTGTATTGCTCAGCCATTGCTTGAAGTTCTTCTTCTGTCATTCCTTCGCCACCCATACCCATTATAGGGAAATCTTCAGGTTCTGCAGGAAGTTCGAAATCAGAATCACTTACAGTTCTAGAGAACTCAATTGCTTCAAGTGTGTATGATCCATCAGGATTTACATGTCCGATGTATAAAGGCACACCTTCTGAACTATAGCAAACCTCTGTTTCTTGTGAGGCTACTTCTGCCATTGTTGTTGAGAAGCATTTAGCCGTTTCTTCTGCAATGGTTCTGTCAGGAAGTTCTTCTACAAACCAGCTATCTAGTTCTTCAGCAAAGTCTTCGTTTGTTGCTCTAGGATCGAATGTTGATGTATCTTCTCCGTCCATTTGAGGGAATTCCATACACATCCAGTTACCCATTGTTTTTGAGCAAGTGTATAACTTTGAATCAAGAACGTATGTTGCGGAGACCATTTTCTGACCGTCGATGCTAATCTCTGAATCAGTTCTGAAGTTTTCGCCTTTGATATAGTGAGCTTGAGTTCCTGCTAATTCTTCTCCACCACTTATTGTACTGAATGTATACTTGACTAGATAGTCAGGTTTAGATCCAACTAATGATTTTAGAACATCTTTAGCGCCAGTTGCTTCTGCTTGAACAGGTTCTTCTGGTGCTGTTTCTGTTGGTGCAGGTTCTGCAGGTATTTCTGCGGAAACTGTTTCTTGAGGTTCTGTTGCTGGAGTTTGAGTACATCCATACATCAGAACAATTACAACTGCGAATAGTACTACTAATAGTTTATTATTCATGTTTTATGACCCCCTGATAAAATTTAATAAAAAAATAAAAATATCAAAGATCGAATTTCTCTGCTAGAGATCCAATCAATGGTAGTTTAGTTTCTTTTCCTTGTAATGCTGCAACTATTCCCCAGATTGCAAGGATTAAAACAAATAACATTCCTAGTGGCAGGATTATGAACCATCCAAGTAGTGGAATCATTCCTAGGAATGAAATTATAATAGATACTATGAATAGTGCAAGTCCTTGTTTTGCGTGAAACATACAAAACTTACTATCTTTTTTTGCTAACAGTGGAATTAAGAATAGAATTCCTAAATAAGACAAACATGCAATGATGTGATCATCGCCAGCGTTTTTTTTAGCCATTATCAATCTACCTCCTTTTAGAGTATTACTGTAATACCCCCTTAGCCTAGATTTAGTTATTTCCCTTTTTAAAGGTTTCTGTGGTTTGTAGTTATTCACTAAACAAATAGTCAGAGATGCGTTTCATTGCACGTTTTCCTTGTCCTACAAGACCAGGTTGTTCTGTCATAGGATAAAGTTCTTCTGACAATTTGTAGAATGTCTCTATTTTGTCATTAGGGTTTACAGTGTATACTATGTCGTCGATGTCTGCAAAGCCTTGCTCTAGTTGTCGGTTATCGTATCTTTCTGAAAAAATGCTTCTTCTTGCACCGGTTAGTGAATCTAATGTTTCATTTAATTCTTGCTGCGGGCTTTGTCTGGCTTTTTCTACTATTGATTCTATGTTTTCTTGGTTTGTGCCGCAGGTTAGATCTGAGTTGATTTTTCTTTTTATTGTGTCTCTATCATTATACTGCAGGAATACTTGGATTTGTCCATCTCCGTTTCTCTCATAGTGTAACTTTACACCGTATGGGTTCTTGTTAAATCCTTCTTCGACTTTTTCTCCTTCTACAACTCTGTGGTATGCTTTTCTAGTTTCTTCTGCGTTTTGTACACCTAATAGATAGAATGATGAGAACAATGTGGCGTGTGTGACTACGTAAAGTAATAGTTTTCTCTGCCAACTTATTGGTTTCATTACTTTGTTTGTTGGTTTTGTTAATAAGTGTTTTATTTGTTAGAAGTCGTAGGTTGTTTGGTTTTGTTGATGGTTTGTTTAGTTATTTTGGAAGAAATGTTGTTTTTAAACTGTTTTTTGTAATTATTCTACTTCTTTTTGTGTCTTTTCAATCCTTTGAATGTTTTAGATAATTCTTTTCTACTCTTAGCTTTTCTCCGATTTAGTAATCTACGATTTGTGAAATCATATTCATATAAGATTTTCTGGCCTTTCAAGAGGGTGATTCTCATAACGTGATTAGTGAACACAATTCTGGGTTTACAGACCAAATACATCCATATTCTGAAGAATTTGATGAACCCCATTTTCAGAGCTATGGTTGTGTGTGGTTTGTATGCTCGATTAACGTCTTTTATGCGACAGTAGGGTTTGAGGATATTCATCAAATGGTGCCGGAATCTGATTAATTCTTTTTCAGGTTTTACTCTTGCAAAAACAACAAAGAAGGGAAACACACCTATTCCGTCAACTGTGAATTTCATTAATTTGTATTTTGAGCAAATTCGTTTGAAATCTGAAACTAATTTTCTTTGGTTTTCTGTTTTGAATGGTTGGATTAAAGTTATATGTGGTACTTTGTGGCCTGGTTTCAGTTTGAATTTTTTGTCTACTTCTCTAGTTAAATGCTTGAACTTGGCTTTAGCTTTTCCAAAGTATCTAATTTCTATGTAGTAGTTAGTTTGTCTTTTCATTTTTTATAGATATTTCAGAACTTCTATGAAATCTTCATTGCCATTTTCTTGGTTAATTGAATGAGTGCAGGCATCTTGTAGTTCTCTAGGGCCGTTGAAAGCTATTGAGAGTCCTACTTCTTTTGCAAGAAAAATATCGTTCTTTCCATCGCCGACAAATGCGCATTCGTTTTTCTTTAAGCCGTGTTCTTTTATGATTAATTCCATGAAATCTGCTTTACCTTCATAATCGCAAGGGAGGAGGTTCCAATGTAGAAGTTTTCCATCGTCGTCCCAGAAATATTCGCAAGCAGCGAATGCATGATTGATTTTAAGATCTTTTTGTGCTCTGTCAGATTGTGCTTTGAATCCTCCTGATATTAGGGAAGTTCTTATTCCTCGTTTTTTTAGTTCTAAGAATGTTTCTTTTACACCAGGATGATATTCTATTTGGTTAATCACATTTTCAAAGAATTCTTTGTCTAGGCCATATTTTTTATGGATTCTGATGGTGTCTTCCATCCATTCAACATAGCCTGCGTACTCTTTGTTATTCCATTTATCTTTGTTGATTTCTTCGTCTTTAAGAGCTTGCTCACCTAAGTGTTCTGCTAGGAGACACCACGCACTTGGGGCTGTGTTGCCTTTGGCATCTTTGTAGACTTTCTTGAAAATGGTGCCTTCCATGTCAAAAAATACTAATTTGATTTTATCATTCATTTTCTGTATTTCTTCCATAGATTGATGAATGATCCGTAACGTTTTGCAATTCTGTCTATCGCTTGAGTTTTTGTTATCTTTTTGTTTTTGTAGTCTTCTAATGGTTTAAAGAAAACTGTTCTTCCGACTGCAAAGCCCACTATTTGTTTGTATTGGTCTGCGCCTATAAGCCATTTCTTAACCTTTTCTTTGTCAGCACCACGACCTAAAACTATTATTCCTTCTTTTGTATCTTGTTTTTTAACTTGAGCAATTATTTTTTTCCACTTTGGACCTGCGAAACCTTCTAGTTTCCATATGTCTGGATGAACTTTGGTTTGTACTTCTTTGATTGCCTTTACTGTTCGATCTAATCTTAGTGTTGTATCATATTTTTCTGCTGTCTTACACTTTTTTAGATCTTTTTCGCTTGGCGGTACAAGTAGTTCAAACATTAATTTGTATTTTTCTTTATGGCAGAACGTAGATAATGTGTGTAATCGTTTTAGTTGCCTTTTGTTAGATTCTTTATTGTTTGTTGGATTGTATCTAACTAATACTTTTACGATTGATGGATTTACTTTTCTAATATGTTCTCTGAATTTGTTTCCAAAATCGAACATGAATTCCTTCTGTCCGCTTTTTTCTACGGGGCATGCTGTGATGATGCCTCTTTTGTTAGCGTCTTTAAGAATTTTTGATCCGTATTCTTCATCAACCAGAATTCCGTAGCTTGCTTTATCTTTTCTTTTTGATCTGGCTTTGAGGAATCCTTTGTAAACCATTTCTTTCATATCAGAAATCGTTTTCTTCTCTGCTCTTGTCAAAGGGGGTTTGAAACCCAATAATGTCTTTGCGAAAGAACCTCTATGATCAAATGGTAGAATCAATAGTGCGTTTGTGTATCCCGTTGGAATCACCTCTTGAGTTAGTATGTGGATATTTAGTTATCTTGGTTTAAAAGAGTTTTGTTATTTTTATTCATAATCTTTTTATAGGGTGTAAGAGGTTTCTATACTATGTATGCTTTTAAGAGGGTTTTTGAAGGATCAATCAAGGAATTCAAGTTTCTTTTGCCAATATTTTTCTTATCGGTCGTAGTTGCTGTACTGATTGAGAGATTTATTCCTAGTGACTTTATCTTTGCAGTTTTAGGGGATAATTTGTTTATTGCGGTACCTTTGGCTGCGTTTATTGGGGTTGTATTGCCTATTCCTCGTTATGCTACTTATCCTGTTGCATTTGCTTTGTTCACTAAAGGTGCTTCTATTGGTGTTATTTTTGCGTTAATTGCTGGAGAAGTTATCTGTGAAAATATCATTGGAGATGTTATGGAAGCCAAGTTCTTTGGTTTGAAGTATTTTACAGTTAGATTATTGTTGAGTATTGTGTTTATTTCTATTGGTGGATTTGTTATGGAGGTGTTACTATGATTGACGGTGTTGTTAATGACATTTTAGTAACTTCCATTATTAAATTTGTAAAAGTCTTGCCAATTTTGATTGTGGCGGTCGTAGCGTCTCAAGTTGTTAAAGGTTATTTATCTCATAGAAAAATTTCTAGTAAGTTTAAGGAGAGTGAAAGTAATATTGCTAAAGCATCGGCTGTTGGTATAATGACTCCTGGTCCTTTGATGGCTTTCTTGCCTTTACTTAAAGATTTTAAGAAGAAGGGTTTGCCTTTGAGTATTGTTGCTGCGTTTATTACTGGGCAAGCAATGATTGGTCCTATGAGATTGTTTTTAGAATCTAGTTATTTTGGAGTGATGTTCTTTGTGTATAAGGTGATTTTGGCTTTCTTTATCGCTATTGCCATAGGTACTTGTTTTGTGTTTTTAGAGAAGAAGATTAAGTTCTAATAGTTACTTTTTTAAATGCAATTTGTGATTTCTATAGTATGATGTATGCAGAGATGTTTGGAATTCTTGGCTTGGTCTTGATAATTATTGGTATAATTGATAGAGAAAGACGAGTACAGGATATTCTTTATGTTTTTGGAGGGTTTTGTCTTGCGATATACAGTTTGAGCTTGAAAAACTGGATTTTTATTGTGTTGCAGGTTGTTTTTACTATTGCGGCTGCATACGATTTAGTACGTCTTCGTTTTTTTGTTAAGAAGAAAAAGCATCACAAGAAGCAACAGCTGTATTTCTTAAGGTAATTTTGGCCTTTTTAGTGAATTTGATTGCGAAATCCAGTGCTTGTTCTGCGTCTTTTTTATTAATGGGTTGAGCTTTATAGATCGAGTTGTTTCGCATGATTCTTAATTGATTTATTGTATTTATCTCTTCTTCTGTAAACTCTTTATGATTTTCTTTGATAAAACTTATTGTGGCTTCATGACTGTATGGTTTGAATCCTTTTATTGACATAAGTGATTGTGATGACTCTCTTATTGCTTCGTATGAATCTTCTAGAATGAATTTTGCGGTTGTTTTGTTTATTTTATTGTTTTTGATGTAGTTTATTCTTTCTTGTGATTGTTTTATTAGAGCTTCTGCTTCTTCAGGGTCTGGGGTTTTTCTTTTTGCTTTTCCTTGCTTTAGATAATTGTCAAATGAGTTTATCATACTACTTTGATATATCCTTGAAGCACAATTCCGTTTATTATTGCATTTTTGAACTCTTTTGAGCTCTTTTCCAAGGAGGGTAGTATTTGTAAACTTATTTTTCTTTTTAATGCTTTCTCAGTTTTTTCTAAACTTTTTTCGAGTTCTTTTGTACTTTTTTTGTTACTTATGGTGACTATATCTATGTCGCTTTCTTCTATGTCTTCGCCTTTTGCGTATGATCCGAATAGGACTATGGCTGAGGGATTTAGTTCATTTGTTATTATTTCAGTTAGTTTGTTTTTTTCTATTTGGTGAAGATTTAGAATTCTTTTGTATCTTGTGAACGAATCAGATTCTAGATTTGCTTTTATGTTCTTTGTTATGTCTGTGCTTTCTACTTTAACTATTTTTAATGATTCAAGATCTTTAATGGCTTTAGTTACTGAAGTGGTTGAAAGGTTTGCTAGTCTTGCTAAATTTCTTACATGGAAGGTTCTATTTGGATGTGTGAAGATTATTGATAGTATTTTTTCGGTGCTTTTTTTGAATGGATTTATGTTATTTTTTTGTGACATGTGTTATTTTATAATAACATCTTATTTAAATCTTGTGGTTTTAGCGCGTCTATTCACTGGACACTGGACAGTTGGTCGTGTGAGATATTTAAAGGATTTTGGTGTTCTTATTCTTGAGGTGAATTGATATGATTGTTTTTTTTGATGCCGAGAGAAAAGAAAGTTGTGATCAAGCACAGTATGTTGCAGATAGTAATGATTTCATGAATCAATTTAGATGGCAACCTAAAGGAGAATCATTTTTCTGATCATGCACTTAACACCAACGTCTTGGGGTGATATTGGGTGTTGTTATGGCGATAAAAGAGTTGCCTCTTTCTGAGGTTACATTAAGGAAGTACGAAAAACCAAGTAGGTTAAAGAAGCGGGAGCTGGTTAAAAAATTATGTCTATCTCTTGGCTTGTTGCAGCCTGGTGATTCGCGAGATGTTGTTGTGGATATTCTTTATGTTTTATTGATGTTTGGTGATGCAATCAGCAGTGAACAAATACGTGAATTGGTTACTGCATACAGAGAAGAACATAATCTTGTGTTGAGTGGTGTTGCTGGTTCTAATATCAGAAGACAATTGAAACGGTTGAGAGCGTTGTTTCTTGTTGAGAAGGTGAAAAATAAATATAGAATTACTGAGTGTCAACCTGTTGGTGATATTTTTCGAAAAGGAATAAGGCAATATTTAGTGAATTCTATGATGGATAGAATAGAAGAGTATTGTGTTAAAATTGATGAAGAATTTAGTGATAACAAATTGTTGAAATTAGAGTCGTCTGAAACTTTATAATACTTTCTTTATATTTAATTTGTCACCGTCTATGGACAAAACAAACTATATATAGTATTTGCCCTATGTTTTTCTTGGGTGATATAATGGCTAATGATGCTTTTTTAGATGCAGTGCGGACTTCTTGTAAGATTGGTGCTTTGTTTTTTAGAGGTAACTGGGAAGATCCTGGGGCTGAGAGTACTTTGAACTTAAAAGACGGTAGAACTACACCGTATTTTTTTAACGCCGGTGCGTTTAATACTGGTAGTTTAGTTAATATTATGGGCGATGCTTTCGCTGAAATGATTGCTGCAGATATTGAAGGCGGTACTTTGATTACTCACTTGTTTGGTCCTGCTTACAAAGGTAATGCAATTGCAACTGCAACTGCTTTATCTCTATACCATAATCATGATATCAATTTGCCTTTTGTTTTTGATGATAAAGTTTCTGGCAGATTGGTTTTTAATCCACATCATACTGGTAAAGGTATGGCTGAAGTTGTTGGAGAACATTTAGATGATGTTGTTTCTAATATTGTTGATCACGATGTTGATTTGATTGCTTCTCCTTCTCCTGAGTCGAGTGTTTTGGCTGTTGCTGTTGCTTCAGAACTTGCACGTCGGCGTGGAATGGATGTTGGCTTTGCTTATGATCGATTAGTTGCAAAGACTCATGGTGATGAAACCGGGTTTAAAGGTAATGTTCAATATGTTGGTGTTAAACCTAAGGGAAGAACTGTTATGATTGTTCATAATTCTTTGTATACTACTCCTGACCGAGTTGTTGATTTTGGACGAGTTCTGGAAGATCAAGGCGCAACACCTTTTGGTACTATGAGAATGCCTTATTCTCTTGATGATGGTTTATCATTTGTTTCTGGAGATCGACCTGCGATTATTGATGATGTTGGTACTTCTATGAAAACAAAAGTTGATGCTATGGGTTTAGTAACTGAAGAAGCTTTTCGACGAGGAGTTGATGATGTTCAAGCATCTGGTGTTTATATTTTTGTAGATCGAGAACAGTGTGGTCCTGTTTATACTGTTCCAGGAGATACGAGTACTGTGCAGCATGGTGTTAGAGGGGACGATGCTATTGGAGAGTTCCTAGATCAAAATCGCCATATGTTCGTTAGCAGTGTTTTAGGAATTACTGCAATGATTGATGCAGTGCGTGAACATGGTATTGAACTAAAGGTTGATGATGTTATGCAGCAGTTGCCTGCAGGAACGCACGGTCAGTTTGAACGATATCAACATACTTATGGAGTAGATGCGAGGTAAATAAGATGGGTGAGAAAGTAATAGATGATTATGCAATAGTATTGTCTAATGATATTGTGGATGATCCTGTTAGGATGTTAGAGGTTTGTGTGGCTGCCGAACCTTATGTAGATGCAGTTAAGATTGGAATAACTTCTTCTATGGTGCCTGGTGTTGACATTTTTGAGAGAGCTAAGGCCGCAATGAATGGGAAACCTGTCCTGGCGGATTATAAAGTTGCAGATATTGGTTTTAGAGCAAAAGATGAAAGTTGGCAAGGAACAAACGCGAAAATTGTTAGAGCGTTGACAGCCGCTGATGCGAGTTATATTACTGTGCATACTTTTCCTGGACTTTCAAGTATTGAAGAAGCTATAGCGGTTGCTCATGAAACTGGTGGTCGAGTTTTGACTTTACCTTATATGACTCATAAAGGCGCTGACCTGTTTTTTGGTATGCCTTTAGATGATGCGCAACATAATCATATTGAAGATGTGCTTGAGAGGTATTTGGATATTGATTCTACTAATCTTCGTGTAGATCTTTGTACGTGTGATACAATAACTGATGTGATCTTGTTGCTTGGTCAGCATTTTGGTGTTGATGGATTTATTGCTCCTGGTAATAATCCTGCATTATTGCGTCGGTATAGAGAAAGAACTGATGGTGAATTGTGGTGTCCTGGATTTGGTAGACAATCGGATGTTACAATGGATAAACAGTTTGAAAATTGGGCGAGAATTGTTGGACCAAATTCTGCTGCGATTGTTGGTTCGGCGATCTATAAGGATGAAGATCCTGCTAAAGCTGCCGAAGTTATTAGAGGTTATAGAGATCAAGCTGTTGCACGATTGACTGAAGGATCTAGGTAATTATTTTTTTATTAAAATCTCTGAGACATCTTTACGAGATGTTTCATGAGGATTTTCATCAGAATAACCTAAAGTTAGAATGTAAGGTACAACACACTCTTTGGGAATGTTCAAAAGTGGTTTTATTTCTTCTTTTTTTAACCAACCTACATAGCAAGTGCTTAAACCTAATTCTTCCGCTCTTAAAACCATGAAAGCTGATGCAATAGAAACATCTCTTACTGCTCTTACTTTGTTATCATCATCTAATCCTGCTAAGTTTTTAGAATAAGCTTTAGGATCTGAACAACAAACAAGTATTGTAGGTGAAGTGTAAACAAAGTCTTGCGGAAAGATATTATTTTCTTTAAGCAAGGTTTTTGTTTTATCATCACTGACTACAACAAATCTCCACGGTTGTGCATTGTTACCAGATGGAGCTAATCTTGCAGCTTCAATTATTTCATCAACATGTTTTTTGGAAACGGAATCTGCTTTATACTTTCGTACACTTTTCCTTCTCCGTATTGCTTTAGAAACATCCATGGTGAAAATCTTCTAAATGGCGTTACAAACTACTCCTTTTTATTTTTTTTAGGTAAAGGCAGTACTTTGGTTCCTGCAAGTTCGCCAATAACGTTAACTAACTCTGTATTGGATGGAACTACGATCTTAGCATTTTGAGATAGTGACTTCTCAACAGTCTCAAGTCGTTTTAGCAGCTGTGCATTACCAATAAAATGTTTGTTTGCGGAGTCATTTACTAATTTGATTGCTTCAGCTTCAGCAGATGCTTTTAATCTCACTGCTTGTGAAGTTCCCTCTGCAATTTTAATCTCTGCACGACGTTCACCATCTGCTTGTGTTTCTATAGCGGTTGCTAAATCTTTAGCTGCTATTTTCTCGTTTTCTGCTTTTACAACTTTATTCATAGCGTCCTGAACGTCTTTTGGTGGTTCAATTCTCTGAAGCTCAACACGAATAACATCAATACCCCAAGGATCAGTTTGTTTGTCCAATTCTTTTTCAACATCTGTATTGATTTTATCTCTATTTTCGTTTGCATCAGTTAAGGTCATTTTACCAATTATTGCACGAAGTGTAGTTTTTGCAAGAGAAGGTACTGCGCAATGGAATTTGTTTACATTGTATAATGATTTTGTTGGATCAACGACTTTATAATAAACGACTGCATCAACCTCTGCGTTAAGTTTGTCTTTTGTGATTATATTTTGTGGCTCAACATCGACTTTCTGCTCAGTAACGTTGACTTTTATCATTTTAAACACAAGGGGAATAATCCAATGAAATCCGGGTTGAGCAGTATATTTGTATTTACCTAAGAATTCTATTACTCCACGCTCAACGGGTCTGACAATTCTTATTCCTAAAATAAAAACTATAACCAGAACAATTGTAATTATGATACCAATAGCCATTTACTTTACCTCTTTTTTATGTTTTGTTACAGGAAACTCAATAACTATACATTCTGTTTAATCTTTATAAAACCTGTCGCTAAGAATAAATTAAAAACGCTGCCGCCCGGATTTGAACCGGGATATCCCGGAGGAAACTGGCTCTCAAGGCCAGCGCGGTACCAGATTGCGCCACAGCAGCATGCAAAGAACTTTCTTACAGTTGTATATAAAAGTTCTTAATCTAAGAAAACAGGAATCCCATCTTTTACTTCATATTTGTTGCCGCAAGTACTGCATATCAAATGAGTTTTTTTCTCGTTATACTCTAGCTTAGATTTATCAGAGGGACAAACAAGAATTTTAAGCATTCTTTCAGAAATTTCTTCTTTCATCAATAACACCATTTATAAACTGAAATATACCTAAAAACACAACTAGTATTTAAAAAGCTTTCCCAAAAAAGCAAAAGTTTATAAAGAGAGACTTGGATTTATATATAAATCTATTGTAGTCATCACGGTGACGATTAAAAATGGGTTTAAAAAATTTGCGAAAAAATGGGGGTGTAGGTGCTAAATGAAATATAGTTAGCTCTATGCGAAGGTGAAATAAAATGTCAAATCTCGTTAAAAAATGTCCAGAATGTGGAAGCATTAATTTATTTCTTAATAAAGACAAAGGAGAAGTTATCTGTAAAGATTGCGGCCTTGTAGTAGAAGAAAAAATGGTTGACTTCGGTCAAGAGTGGAGAGAATTCGACTCAGATTCAGGCGATAAAAAGCGAAGAACTGGAGCTCCAATGACTTATACTCAGTACGATCAAGGTTTAGGTACTGAAGTTGGTCAAAAAGCAGACCTATACAAGCTTGGAACTAAAGAAAAAAATAAATTCTTTAGATTGAGAAAATGGCAATATAGAATATCTACTGCGATTGAACGAAACTTGAAACTTGCACTTGCAGAACTTAAAAGAGTTTCATCCTACTTAAAACTTCCAAAATCAGTTGAAGAAGAAGCTGCAAGAATATACACCCTGGCTGTTCAGAGGGGTCTTGTAAGAGGAAGAAGCATGGAATCTGTTGTTGCGGGTAGCTTATATGCAGCATGTAGAAGACATGATGTTCCTAGAACACTTGATGAATTAAGTGAAGCTTCAGGTATTGACAAAAAAGAAGTTGGAAGAACTTATAGATTTGTAACTAGAGAACTTGGAATTTCAATTTTACCTAGTAATCCTGCAGACTATATTGCAAGATTTGCATCTAGTCTAAAGTTGAGTGCAGAAGCACAATCTAAAGCGATTGAGATTCTTGAAATGGCTCAAAGAGTTGAGTTAACTTCAGGAAGAGGTCCTACTGGAATTGCTGCTGCCGCTCTTTATGTTTCTGCTTTAATCTTTGGAGAGAAAAGAACTCAAAGAGAAGTTGCAGATGTAGCTGGTGTTACTGAAGTTACAATTCGAAACAGATACAAAGAACTTCTTGAAAAACTTGGTTTAGAAAAAGACATTAAGAAAACCAAGAAAAAGAAGAAAGATTAATTTTCATTATTTTTCTTGAATAAAGAGTGTGATTAATTACATTGGGGAAAATGGACAACGGCACTCTATTAGTAAGCCTTGGTGAAGGCAATAATTCTCTTGTACATAGAGATAACTGGGTAACAGTTAGAGTTGGCAAAATATATGTTAGAAAGAAGGCTGGAGATTTGCGAGATGGAGATTGGGTTGTTACTGATTATGAAAGGGTAGATGTTGATATTGATAGAGCCGAAAAGCAAGTTCTTGAGAATTTTCTTACATATAATCAAGCCAGAGATACTGTATTTGAGCAAAACTCCGCAGGGTTGTGGCTTCCTCGAATGAGAAGATATCTTATTGAAGGCATTAATGGGCAACAAGGTTTGGGATTAGGCGATCTTGAAGATAGAATTCTAAAAGAAGATGGTGCGGATTTTAGTAAACAAGAATATAGGGCAATGGTTGATGCAGTTAATGAAACCGGAATCCAAAAAGGTGAATATTCTATAAGAAATTGGTTATATGGTGATGTTGCCGCAATGAAACCATGGAGCGACTTTGCGTTTTTAGCTACAATCAATCCAATCTTTCAACAAATTGCAGATAGTCATGGACAAGAAACTGGTTATCATGCGGATTATGTTTTTTGGGTTGGAAGTAGAATTTCTGTTATGAAATATTTAGGTAGGACGCCACAAACAGGAAAAAGAACTGAGGGTGGAAAACTTCGTGAGAGGCCGAAAGGTAGATCTGATTACAGAGGTATGAGAGAACATGCGGTTGAAAGATTCGCTGCTGAAATCAGTCATGATCATCCTATATTTCAAGTTACTGGTGTGAAGAGAGTTAGTAATGGTCACAAAAAACCAGAGGGCGCCGCTAAAGGTGGAAGAAATGGTGGTCCTAAATTAAAAAGAGGGATTAGGGTTGGAGCTGTTGATGGTATTGAGTTGTCAGATCTGTTGCCTGTTGCTAATGAACACAAATTCTTAGAGAATGTTTTGTATGATGCAATTAGAAATTATGCATTTGAACAATCAGACCAAACAGAAAATCAAGGAGATCGGCTTTTGTTTATAGATTGCTTTGACATGTATGCTTGTACTAGGCTACTACATGAAACAAGATTTGAAAAAGCATTATTGGTAAACAATAGGACTGTTTGCAGTCCAGAATATAGATCTACTCTGAGGGGCACTCATAAAGTTGAGGAGAGAATGAACAAAAGACTTGCGCGACTTTATGATAAATTTGAGAGTGACTTAAAAGCTGGTATTGTTGATGAAGCAAATAGTTTGGTGCCACACACAGTTGCATCTTTAATTGATGTTGTGAATCAGTTAAGAAGAGCATTACCAATAACTTATTTTGATATGAGAACTGCGGAAGTTAAATATAGAATATTATCTTCTGAAGTGGAAGATTTAAAGACTGCGAGAGGACGTGGTGTTAATGGGGCGAGAAAGAGAGCAAGAAAAGAAAAATTCAGAGAAAGAGATAGATACCATGGACACAGGGAAGTACTTGAAGCAGAACATGAATTTAGGTATGTTGATATAAAAAGACTATTTGCAGCATATGATTCCGAGATGCGTGTTGGTCAGGAGATAGCAATTGATGGTTTGGCAGAACAAAAAGCAGTCTATGAACGAAATGGTGTATCGTTCTTTACAAGACGTGAAGCTCGGCAAATTCTTGATAAATATTATATAGACCCTGCGGCAGTGAATATATTATCTGAATATACATTTATCTAAAATGAAAGGACAAGCATTACTTGTAGAAACAGGTTTGGTTAGTTCTATTGTTAGGGAATTAACATGGGCTTATGTCAGAATTGGTGAGAAACATATTAGAAAGAGAGCAAAAGACTTGCAAGAAGGGGATCTGGTTGTTATTGATAATGAAAGCATAGATAGGACATTAGAAGATATTATTCCAACTCTTGAAAAAAGTACCAGATATCAAGTTGCAAGACAAGATTTGTTTGAAAAGAACGGTGCGGGTTTGTGGATTCCCAAACTTAGAACTCTTTTGTTAAGAGGATTAACTGATTCATCTATGCCAAGATTGGAAGAAAGAATTCTGAAAGATGGTGGGCTGGATTTTGAATTAGGTGACTATCGTGCTTTTCAAAGTAGAATTGTTGATACTAGTGTTGATGTTTCGGAAGATCAGACTAGAGAATGGCTTAAAGGTGGTACAATTGCTCCACGGAACTGGGGTAATTTTTCTAAACTGGTAACGATTAATCCAGAGTTTCAAGTTATTTTCGACAGTCAAGATGAACCGACTGGATTTCATCATTCATATATGATTTACACTGGTATTCATAGAACAATAATGCAGTATATTGCTATAAGAACTGGTGATTCATCAGGAGCTTCTAGATCTTCTGCAAGAATGCCTAATTTCGGGGTATATAGTGATGAGATTGAATTAGTGGTTAAACAATTTCTACAAGAAGTTGATGATACACGTTCTGCGAGTAGAGTAACGAATATACGAAGACTTTCTAGACATGAGAGAGAAAGAGCGGAAGGTAAAGGCACAAGACCTGATCCAAGATTAAAAAAAGGAATATGTACTGCGGAAATTGAAGAATTAGAACTGGCGGATGTTAATCAGGTTAGAGATGAGTATCGTTTGTTAAAACTTGCACTTTATGATATTATAAACAAATATTGTTTCAAGAGACAACAAAATAGACGTCCTAAATCAGTAGGTGCGAGGGCCATAGCTGAGATAGTCTCGGCACCTTACACATGCAATATGTTGTTAGCACATAACATGTCTGAAAGAAGAACCTATGAGTCGGATCTTGAAGAAATTACGCGAGGTTATTTGTCTCGTCAATCTGATAAGCAAAAATCGATCAAACAAATTGTTTTGGATGCTGAGATTTTACATGATGAATTTATGAGGGATTTGGGTTTGGGGGTCGTTGATGAAATTAGTGGTCTTGCACCAAACACGACTGCTATGCTTGTTGATGTTATAAATCAATATGGTAGTGCGCTGCCTGCATCATATTTTAATGCTGATGCAATGAAGTTGCGACTTTATACCGAGAGGGGAAAAAGCAAGAGACCAGAATTCAAAAGTGGAAGACCTAGGAGAGATCTTCAGAGACAAATAGACAGGCTTGAAAGAAGACTTGAAGCTTGTAATTTGGAGTTGAATCGGACGTATGGGTTAGAGCCCGGGATTGCAAAGAGACTGTTCTTAGAGTATCATAGGGATAGGTTAATGGCGGAAGGAAAGATTTCTTCGGCGCTTGGAGATGTTTCACCAGTATTTCGAGGTGTGCTCACAAAGAAATATGTGGGAGAAGGAATATTGTTCTATACTGAAGATGAAGCAAGAGAAGTATTTAGAAGAAATGGGGTTGAAGAAGCCATGAATGCGTTTGTTGATGATGCGTTTAACTAAATGTGTGGTGAAATTTATTTAAGTTTATTCTATTGTTTAAAACCACTATACCTTCTTGTCTTAATAACTTGATTTTCTTCTTAGAACCTGAAGCGAAGCCTCCAATTTTGCCATTGCTATTGATAACTCTGTGACAAGGGACTTTTGGAGAGTAAGGGTTTTTGTTTAGTGCGGAGCCGACTGCTCTGTAAGCTTTAGAATTCATAGCTCTTGCGATTTCTTTGTAGGTTGATACTTTTCCTTTTGGGATCTTTTTACATAATTTGTATACTTTTTCTGCAAAATTCATTTTATTATGTTAAATATTTCTTTGAAGTTTTCTTCAGATTGTTCTGCTTTGTATTTTCTAGCCAAAGCGATTATTTTCTTCTTATCAAACTTAATCTTTTTCTTAGAAACCACATTATTTAACATATTAGATATCAAAAATTGACAGAACTGTGTAACATTGTGCGGATTTTCCGTTGGAACACACCTTTCAAAATCTAATAAAGCGATTCTTTTACCTATAATAACATGTTTGTATGGGTGGTGCATTTCTTCTTTGTTGAAACCTAGTTTGTCTAAGGTTCGCATTTGCTTCATTACATTCTTTAGAATGGTGATTATTCTTTCGTTAGACGAGTTCTCAAAATAATCTAGAATGAATTTACCTGGTATGAAATCATATGCAAAATAATTATCTCCTGAGAATAGAACATTTGGCCCGATGTTGTGTCTATTCAATCTATTTAATACTTTAAATTCTCTATTTATTGTGCCCATTGCATCGCTTTCTTCCCTTTTCGCTTTAACTGCTATTCTTTTATCTTTGTATTGACCTGTAAAAATATTTCCTCTCTTGCCGTGAGTGAGTTTACAAAGATTTCTAACTCCTTTTTTTTCAAGTTCAAGTCTTAAACTATTTTTCCAGATTTTATATACATACATTATTTCGAAAGAACAGCTTTCTTCTTCTAGAATTTCGAAACTTAGTAAATTATTGTTTAGTACTGATTCAATGTATTCTTTTTTGGTTAGAGAACTAATTAATAATATGGTAATTCCGTTTTTAGATAGGTGATTTGGTAATGTGTTAAGAAATCTCTCGGTAACCTCATAACCGTTTTTTCCTCCGTCCAGAGCCAAGTCTTTAACTCTTGGATCATTAGGTAGATATGGTGCGTTAAATATTATTGTATCGTATTCGCCTTTAACATTTGAAAATAAATTTGAGATTTTAACTTTTAGTTTTGTGTGTTTTAATGCATCAACAGCATTCTGATTAATATCAACTGCCAGAACACTTTTGACTTTCTTTAATCTAGAGGCTGTTAAAGCTTGAATGCCTGAACCAGTTCCAACATCTAGCACTTTGCCAAGAGCTAATTTTTTAACATATTTTTCTAAAAGAAAAGAATCCTCTCTTGGTTCATACACAACGTCTCTCATTATAAGAAAAAAAGAAAAAGATAATAAAAAGGTATCTAATCAAGGCCGTCTTATGCCAATCAATGCATGGTCAGGAGATAAATATCTGAAGCGGTTTGCGGCATATACGCTAGGCACAGTGTCGGTATGTTCGCAGTATTCACAACTTAGTACAGGACCACTTTCGGAAGACTCTAAGTGATGTTTAGGTATTACATGTTCAATACCTACATTAGTCACGCAAGCACCATTGCCACATGTAACCCTATCTGCGACATGATTACCTATTAACGGGCGATATTTTCTTACAACTCTCCCTCCTCTTACAACACTAACGGTGGCATCAGGTGCTAATAGAGCAATTGCTTCTAATTGGGGTTCAGAAAGATCATAACCACAATGGATTTTGACCATGTCTTTCTCTGGTTGTTTGCCTCCATCAACTTCAAGATAACGTGAAGATATGATTGGTAACCTGGATTGCTCGAGTCCTAGAATACCATCAAGTCTTCGCGACATTCCTGGGGGTATGTGATCAATAACTAATCCATCCTTTGGTATGACGCCCGAACGGGCATGAGTTAAATCTTTATCACCAATACTGAGATCTAACATTTTAGAAGAAAGACCTACAATTTCAATGAGGTCTTTTCCCTGTAGATCTGCTTGAGAATCGATAAGTCCTAAACCTAAAGCCATTAATGCAACTCTAACATACAAACCATTCGATGACTGCACTTTTGTCCAATTCATTTCATGACTATCAATATCAAAAGCTATTTCTTCAAAAGTTTCTGCATCAATTGGTAGTGGATGCATCAAATAAGGTGCGTTTATACCTAAAGCATCATACATTACTCTATTAATTCTACCTAATTCTTTTATGGAAATTAAATCTTCTCCTACACCCACTCTTTCTTTCTGTGGTCGGGAGTGATATGCGATTAAAGCGGCAGTCATTGCTGATTTAAAATCAGAACCATGATCTTCTATGCTAACTCCATTTCTAATTAGGTCGTCTAGTCTATGTTGTTGAGGGCCAAATCTATCAGGATAAGCAAAATGTAATTTCCAATCAAAAAGGTGTGCAACAGACATCAACGAAGCATTAGTTCTTCCATGCGCTAAATCATTAAGTAGAGCAACTTCTAAACCGTCTAGCTCTTTGCCTTCCATGCGGGCGATTTCTCGCATCGTAAATAAATCTAGAAAACATTGTGTTGGGTGCTGGTTCTTCCCATCACCTCCATTTAAAATCATTGGACGACGATAAGAATAGCCTTGTCCCATTCTTTTGTGTTTCGAAATCATACTTGCATGAACGCGCTCTAGATATTCTTGAGTCCATCTAGGAATTCCTTCAGTTTTGGTTCTGCATACCAATGCATCATAACCCCAGCCCGCGAACATAGCAACAGCGTGACCCCAGGTCTCGCCTTTTTTAAAAGAAGTATAGTCATCAGAAGGAAATCCATCAACAAAACCTTCAAGTCCTCCCACTGCAGCTCTAAATGAAAAATTAGTTCTAGTGCTGTTTTCTCTGAAGAGTGTCGCAATTTTGATGCCTTGGAAAAGATCATTAATGTCTTTACCGTATTTGCGTTTAAATTCAGATGCTGCGCTTTGATCGTGGATGGCTCTTTTAACATCGTCCGCAACATCAAGTATGGCATCAATCTCTTCTCGAGTGAAGTCTCGCATTGATACAACATCTCGTCCTTCAAAGTATGGTTTTTCTTCTGTACTCACAGGTTCACCTCGGTCTAATTATCTGTAATTACATCGATCAAAAAAATTATTCCAATTCTAACTATTATTTGTATGCTGGAGTTTGTTGCGTGATTGGATTGTAGAGTTCAATGGTCTGTTCTCTATCTGGACCAACACCTATGGAGCAGATTCCAACACCTGCAACTTCTGCGACTCTTGCAAGATACTTTTGTGCATTGACTGGAAGTTGTTCGAATGTTCTTGCTTTTTTGACTTCTTCTGCACTCCATCCTTCGAAAGTTTCGTAAATTGGTTTTAGGTTTCTGTCTTCGATATGTTCTATTGGTAATTCGTTGAATTCTTGGTCACCTAGTTTATAACCTACAACCATCTTAACTAGTGCTAGATCTCCAAGACAATCTAGTTTTGTGACTGCAAGACCTGTTAGTCCGTTAATTCTTTTAGCGTATCTTAGCTCGGCTGCGTCTAGCCAACCAGTTCTTCTTGGTCTTCCGGTTGTTGCGCCAAATTCTCCTGCTTCTTTCATGAAGTACATACCCATTATGTGGTTGTATGCAGTTTCTCTATCTTCAGTTCCGAGAATGTCATCAAGTTTTTTCTTGACTCCTTTAGAAATGAATTTTCCGGAAATAAGGTCTTCTACGTCTCTCATGTGATCTACGACGTATTGGTAATTTTTCGGAAGCTTGAACTTTCCACACCATTTTCTTCTTACTGCGTTTTGTTCTGCAGGTTCCAATTCATCGAATTCTTCTTGAGTTAACTTTGCTTTTCCGAGAACGAATTTCATGTAGTCATCTTTTTGTTTTTGTTCATCAACAAGTTCCGACGGGAATGGTCCGTTGCCTACTCTTGTCATTACTAGTTTTGCAACTCCGATAACTTCATCAATAGCTTCAGGACCAACACCTGCACCGACTAGCGCTCCGCCTGCAGTTGGAATGGATGAAGTTACATTTCTGTAGGAGCCATGATACACATCTAATAATGTTCCTTGGCCTGCTTCGAATAGTACGTTTCTTCCAGCTTCTAGCTCCTCGTTGATCATTCGGCTAGTGTTTATGATGCATTCTGCAAGTTTGTCTACATCTGCTTTCAGTGCATCGTAAACTTCATCTGCAGTTTGTTCAGTATAGCCATACTTGTCAATCTGCATTTGGATTCTTTCTTTTGCAGTTTCGGGTCTTCTAAGAACATCTCCAAATGTTACTGCCATTCTATCTACTCTGTCTACATAGCAGGGGCGTATTCCGTTTCTAGTTGAGCCAACGCCCTTTCCTGCATTTTCTCGATCAATATCATCTTTTATGTGCATAGGTGTAACGATGTTTGCGTTTTCTGCAATGAATAGTCTGCCTTCAAGATCTACATCATTTGGTAGGCTGGCTTTTTCACTTAGAATATCTTTAGGTTGGACTGCAACACCATCTGCTAGAATTATATTTGCGTTTGGATTTAATACGCCTGAGGGTAATACGTGTAGAATAATTTCTCTTCCATCAACAACAATGGTGTGACCTGCGTTTGCTCCACCATTGTATCTTACAACATTATCAACATAATTTGTTAAAAGATCTATTTCGCTTCCTTTTCCTTCATCTCCCCATTGAGTTCCAAGGACCACTACGCTTCTGCTAACTCTTGGTTTTCCTATCACTTGTTCAAGAAGTCTTTCTGTTGTCTCATCGAGCGTTCTACTGCCTGTTGCTGTTGTCATCAATACACCCTCCGTGCGGTCTTTGATACAATTTGGGCGGGTGCGTATTAAATTAAAAGTACCTTGTTGATTTTTTATCAAATTCGAAATAGATATAAATAGGCTGCGACTTTGAGATGTATTGTGTTGAAATTAGATGTGTTGGATAAGAAGATCTTAGGTGCTTTAAGTAGGGATCCTAGGAAGCATTTTTCTGCGATCGCTAGAGAGGTTAGAAGTTCTAAAGAGGTTGTTAATTATCGTGTTAAACGGCTTATTTCTAATGGGGTAATTAGAAGCTTTGTAACAAGTTTTGATTTTGGTTATCATTCGTATAAGGTGCTATTGCATTTTGAGAAGATTACACGTAAGGATGAACAGGCTTTGATAGCGTTTCTCGAGAAACACGATCTTGTGACATGGGTGACCCCTTGTTTTGGGCATTGGGATTTGGCTTTTGTTATAATGGCAAAGAATCCTGCACATTTTGATGTTGTGTTGAGAGAGATCATATCTAAGACTGGTGAGTATTTTCACGACTATAAGTTTTCTATAACTATTGGAACTAAGACTTATGGGGATAATTATTTTTTTGGTAGATCCAATTCTGTAAGAGAAAAAAAAGTGTCTCATGATCATGTACTAGATCTAGATGATAAAGATAGAGCGATTGCTAGGCTTATACATCCTAATGT